>Ga0190274_10000093_pt1 | contig 65052 bp, 42 predicted proteins | sample Popmic531T_FD_133002 | JGI IMG/M metagenome (GOLD analysis project Ga0190274, IMG submission 133002) | Populus adjacent soil microbial communities from riparian zone of Yellowstone River, Montana, USA - 531 T | ecosystem: Environmental > Terrestrial > Soil > Riparian zone | place: USA: Montana...
CTCACGGAGCTTTGTCGCCCTTGCGCTTCGCTAGCACTTCACCTCCATCAGGTTGTGCAGGGGATTTACACCCCCTAGCTGTTGAACATGCCCGACGCACTACGATGCCGCCCCTTCGGGGCTTCCCAAGCCCGTGCGAAAATGGACGCCCATGCCCCAGAACCGTCCCCGCATTCCGGCTGACGTCGAGCGGCAGGTGCTGATCGAAGCAGGCCATCGCTGCGTCGTTTGCGGGGCCGAGCTTCCTCTCGAGCGTGCCCACATCATCGCCTGGAGCCGGTCGAAGGACCATTCTGCCGCGAATCTCCTTTGCCTCTGCGCCAATTGCCACGGGCGGGCAGATGCCGAGAAATGGGGCGAGGAGACCCTCCGCCAGTACAAGCAGCGGCCCTGGGTGATTCGGGCCCGCATCGAGACGGCTGCCCAAAACCTTGCGTTCTCCCCCCTCCATCAGCTCCCTCCCCCGCCCGCCGACTTCACCGGCCGCACGGCCGAGCTCGCGGAGCTGCGGGAGGCGGCCACGCGCGGCGGCGTGAACATCTCCGGGGTCCGCGGCATGGGCGGCATCGGCAAGACCGCGCTCGCTCGCGCGCTCTCCCGGGAGCTTGCGCCTATCTATCCCGACGCCCAGATCTATCTCGATCTCCAGGGCGTCAGCGTCAACCCCGTGCCCGCGGCCCAGGCCATGGCGTACGTGATCCGAGCGTTCCATCCCGACACCCGCCTGCCGGAGAGCGAAGCCGAGATCGCGGCGCTCTACCGGTCCGCCCTCCACGGCCGGCGTGTTCTTCTCCTCATGGACAATGCGGCCGGCGCGGACCAGATCCGACCGCTGATCCCACCCGAGAGCTGCCTCCTGCTGGTGACCTCGCGGTTCTTCTTCCACCTGCCCGGCTTTCAGGTAAAGGACCTGGACGAGATGCCGCTGGAGGACGCCCGCGCCCTTCTTCTCCGGATCGCACCGCGGATTGGGGAGCAGGCGGAGCGGATCGCCACGGTCTGCGCCGGCGTGCCGTTCGCCCTCCGCCAAGCGGCAGGCACCCTCGCCGAACGGCCCGACCTCTCCCCGACCTCGTATGCCTCCCGGTTGGAGAGCGGAACGGCAAAGCTGGGGCTGATCGAGGCGTCGCTCCGCCTCTCCTACGATCTCCTGCCGGGCGAGCTGGCTGGCCGCTGGCGGACCCTGTCCATCTTTCCCGCGGGTTTCGACGCTCCCGGGGCGGCTGCGGTCTGGGAGCTGGAGCCGGAGCCGGCGGATACGGCGCTCGGCGAGCTGGTTCGGAGGAGTCTCGTGGACGGAGACGACGGCCGATATCGCCTCCACGACCTCGCGCGGGTCTTCGCGGACAGCCGGTGTAGCGAGGAGGAACGCACCGGTGCGCAGCGCCAGCATGCCGAGCACTACCGAGGAGTTCTGGCTCAGGCTGGCGACCTATACGAGCAGGGCGGCCCGGCTCTGCTCCGCGGCTTGCGGCTGGTCGATCTGGAGTGGGCCAACATCCTTCCGGGCCAGGCCTGGGCGGCGGGCCACGCTGCCGGCGATCAAGGCAGTGCCGAGTTGGCCTGGAGGTACCCTGATGCCGGGATCCGCTGCCTCGTCCTCCGGCTCCGGCCCACGGAAAGGATCGGCTGGCTCGAACCCGCTCTCCAGGCGGCGCGGCAGCTCGGCAGGCGAGATTGGGAAGGGAGGGCTCTCGGAAACCTCGGCAAGGCCTACATGAACCTCGGCGAGACCCGCCGTGCCATCGCACTCTGCAAGCAACAACTCACCATCGCCCGAGAGATCGGCGACCGGCGCGGGGAGGGAGACGCCAGGGGCAACCTCGGCATCGCCTATCGACGCCTCGGCGAGACCCGCCGTGCCATCGCACTCTGCAAGCAACAACTCACCATCGCCCGGGAGATCGGCGACCGCCGCGGAGAGGAAAATGCTACGGGGTGCCTTGGCAACGCCTACGTGGACCTCGGCGAGACCCGCCATGCCATCGAACTCTACGAGCAACAACTTGCCATCACCAGCGAGATCGGCGACCAGCGCGGAAGGGCCAATTCCTGCTGGAATCTCGGGCTGGCGCTCGAAAAACTGGGAGAGCTGGGCCGGGCCGTCGCGATGATGCAGGTTTGCGTTGACTACGAGCGGGAAATCGGCCACCTGGACGCCGAGAAGCATGCGGCTGAAGTCGAGGCCCTGCATGCCCGCATGGGCGATGTCACCCCGGATTGAAATCCGGGGCTGGGTCCCAATGGGACAGAGAAGATCCACCCTGGGCAGCTCTGGTAAACTTGGCTCGTCTGGAGGAAAGAAGATCATGCGACCCGATCAGGTAGTGCACAGCGACCCCGAGATCCTCGGCGGCACCCCGGTGTTCGTGGGCACTCGGGTTCCGGTCCGGACTCTCATTGACCACCTCGAGGCGGGAGATACCATCGAGCAGTTCCTTCACTCCTTCCCTTCAGTGTCTCGCGACCAGACCGTTGCGGCGCTTGAGATGGCCAGTGACTTCCTCGCCGATTCCGCGCATTCTCATCGATGAATCTCTGCCGTCGAGCAGGCCGACGAGCTCGGCCTGCCCTCTGTCCGCACGGTCCGCGGCATGGGCTGGTCGGGTCTGAAGAACGGGGAGCTCGTTAAGCGCGCGGTTCTCGCCGGCTTCACACATCTCCTGACGGCCGACCAGAACCTCGAGTTCCAGCAGAACATCCGCTCCAGCGAGCTGAGTTTCATCGTGCTCCGCGGTGGTACTCGCATTCACGAAGTGCGACCGCTCATTCCGGCCATCCTCACAGCCATCCCGCTCGTCGGACCCGGCCAGATCATACGGCTGGGGGCCTGACTCTTCGAGGAAGGTGCTCCACGGCCGGCTTGTCGGCGCTGGCGTGGCTGAGGAAGACGTCGTAGCGGAGCATTCAGCGATCTTCTTGGGGGCTCGACTTATTGTAGGGGGAAGTGGGAGGGATGTCGTGGGGACGGCGCCTCCCCACCGTGGGGAGCGGCCGGATCACCGTGATCCGCCCCGGGATCATGATGATCCGGACCGGGATCACCGCAATCCGGTCCGCGGCCACCGTGATCCGGTCCGCGGCCACCGTTGCCGCGAGCCGGGAGACCGTGATCCGGGTCGCGGTCACGGTGATCCCTCGCCGGGTTGCCGTGATCCAGAGCCTTGCAGCGGTGTCGATCGCTGGATCGCCGCGATCCCGACGCGTTCCGCGATCTCCAGGCCGAGATCACCTTGATCCCTGCCCGGTTGAGCATGTCACGCCGCGTGGAGCCGCTTCCCAGGCAGGATGGCGGCGTCATGCCGGAGATTGCGGCAAAACCCGCCCGGCCGGCGAGCTGGCAGACCGGTTCATCGTCCTCACCCTCACGGAAGCAAGCGCTATTTTTTGCCGGCTCCGCCGGGCGCCGCCATGTGCTGCAGCCAGTCGGCGACTGCGGCCGACAAGGCAATGCGATGGTCGGCGAAACTGTGGTCGCTGTCGATGGTCAGGCTGCTGACCTGACCCTTGCGCTGGGCGCGGATCGCGTCGGCCAGCGCCTTGTTCGGAGCACCGCCGCCATACGTGGCGCCGATCACCAGCGTGGGCTGCGCCGCCAGCGCCGGCGCCAGGGTCAGCAAATCCCAGTCCTCGGCATGGCGCTCGACTTCTTCCGCCAGATGCGCTGCGTCCGTGCCGGCCAGGCTGTTGCCCAAATCGTCGCCGATCCCGGCGATGGCCGCGGCACGCCTTTCGGGATGGGCGCGCAGGTCCTTGCCGTCGGCACCCACGTTCCACGCATCGATCAGCACCAAGCCCGCCACGTCCTGGTGCGCCGCCGCATAGCGCGCCGCTGCGAAGCCGCCCATGCTATGGCCGCCGATCAGGATGCGGCGCGTATCGATGCCATACTTCGCGGCGTTCTCGGGCTGGCGCAGGAAGGCCATGGCCGCTTCGGCATCCTCGACCGCGCCGGCGAGGCTGAAGGAACCGGGCGAACCCCAGCTGCCGCGATAGTGCATCGTCAGCACATTCCAGCCGGCGCGCCGGATCGCCTGCGCCAGGTCGAGATTCTGCTCGTTGCCGGGCAGGCCGTGCAGCAGCAGCAGCGTCGGTTTGAGACCGCTGCCGGCCGCCAGGAAGAACAGAGCGTTCATGCCGACGCCGCCGCTCGGAATCAGCACCTGACGGTTGGCGGCCGGATGCTCGGCATCGCGCGCGTTGTCCGTCACGACGGCGCGCGGCACCGGTGCGGCGGTCGCCTGCGCGGCGACAGAACACAGCAGCAATGCCGCCAAGGTATGAACATGCCACGCTACTTTCATAGGGTTCTCCGATGAGAGGAATTGGCGGATTCTAACGCGGAACCTGACTCGGATCCGGCCAACACGACGCCTTCAATCGCCGATGATCTCGAGCTGATCGGCCGTCGGGACATCGATCACCTCGATCCCGCAGTCCCGGTGAAGGCGTTCGATCAGGTGGGTCGAGATGGCCTGCTCGCGGCCTTTCTTCCACTGCTTTCGCTCGCCCTGGGGGCCGAAGAGAGCCACCGCTTCGTTGCGGGCCGGGTCGAAGCGCGCCCAGTAGACGACTCCCGGAGAGCCCGCCGCCCGTAAGGCAGCCGCCCAGGCCTGGGGGCATCCGTACGGGACGATGCTGCCGATTTCCGAGGTGATCCCGAAGCGCACGGCCTCTCGGGAGGTCAGATCGGACAGGCTCTGCTCCCTGGGGAGCCGGAGCCTGCGGAGCCGCCGGTTCTTCAGGAAATTGGAAGAGACGGCTCCCCTCTCCAGATCCGGCCCGAGGACCTCCAACAAAGCTGTGACCTCGTCCGTGGCCAGATAGCAGGTGCCGTCCGGCTCCGGCAGGTCGAACCGCCCTTGCATCGAGCTGCCGAACCACCAGGGTCCGGAACCGGGGCGGACGACGCGAAAGATCTCGTTGGTCGGTAAAAATTCACGGGCCGGGAAGCCCTCCAGGGCGGACGGGCTCTTCGGGGGCCGGCGAAGACCGGCGGAGTCAGCCCGGCTCACTCGGAGTAACGCCGCGCGGCGTCTCGCGCGAGGACGAGGACCGGTTCCAGGTCTCCGCCGAGACGGAGCCAGTCCACCACGGACTGGCCGCCGAGAGCGCGCGAGGGGGACGCGAGCCACCCGGCAAGGGTCCAGTCGTCCACGTCGGCCCCCCGGAAGCACTGGAGCACGTCGGGCAGGCCGCTCAGGACCCGATTCTTTTCGTCGAATTGGAATGTCGGGTAGACGATGACGCCGTCGGCGGTTTTCAGCCCCAGGATCGTCCGCCGCTCCCTGCGGTCGGCGAGCGCCTGCCTGGAGACCCCGCCGCAGATCTTCGCGACCTGGTTCGTGCTATAGAAGGGGCCGAGGAGATCGTTCCACCGCGAGACCGTCGGGACCGCCTGAAGCATCCGGTCCGCCAGGTCTTCGGCGGAACCGATCTCGTCCAGGGAATGCCCGTGCTCAACGTACTGCGAGAGCCTCTCTCTGAGCCCTCGCCGGAGATGGGCTGTCACCTTGTCGATGAAGAGTGTGGCGACCGGCTGCCCCATGGCTTCAGGATACCTACAGGGCTGGTGAGCGTCAAGGGCGTCAAGGCGTCCCTTTTTTAGCGCAGCCCCTCGGCCAGGTACAGTGTGGAGAGGACGCTCGACGTGCCGTAGGCGTAGGCTTCGCCGCCCGGGGTCATCAGGACGCTCACGATCTCGGTGCCGGCCGGGTCGGCCGGGTTGAGCTCCTTCCATGGCACGAGCTTCCCCGTCGCGACGTCGACTTCGTCGATCCAGAAGCGGCGGCCTCCGACATACCCAACGCGCCCCATGTAGAGCGCGCGCCCGTCCGCGCGCCACTGGATCGGCACTTCTCCGACAGGAGGCAGCCCCGGGACCATGCGGGGGGCGCCGCCGGAGATCGGGTAGATCTTCACGCCGCCGACGCCGAAGGTGGCCACCTGGGATCCGTCGGGGGAAGCCGCCCAGAACGGGGACGATCCAAACGGAGTCAGGGGGTGGAGCTCCTTCGCCCCGAGGCCCATGACATAAAGCCGGTCCCCCTTCCCTGGCTCGGTGGCGTAGACGAGCCACCTGCCGTCAGGAAGCCACCTTGCCGAGTAGACGTCAACGGACAACGGGGGCAGGTTCCGCGGTTCCCCGGCTCCCGTCGGGAGGAGGAGCAAGCGTCTGGTATCGGTGGCGCTGCGCGCGAGGGCCCAGCGTGCGTCGGGCGAGAGCGCCAGAGCCAAGCCGTCGCCCAGGCGTACGGCAGGAGAGCCGTCCGTGCCGCGGATGTACACCGACGCCCGCTCGCCTCCGCCTTGCCCGCCCTCGGTGAACAGGATCCAGCGCCCGTCGACCGAGAGGTCCGCAAGCTCCGAGCTCTCGAACCAGGAGAGGTCCAGCTCCTTCGTTGCGCCCGGCGCCCGTGCCATGATCGAGTCACGCTGGTTGATGTGCGCGAAAAGCACGCGGCCGTCGCGGGCGATGTCGAGCAGCGACAGCGAGCCAGGGACCCGCCAGAGAGGCCGGACCTTGCCGGCGCGAGTGAGGGCATAGAGGCCCACACCGCTTTCCGGGCGGGCGGCGGCGAACCACACGTCCTTCCCGCCTGGTGCCCATGCGACACACTTGGGGAGGGAGGGCAGAGACGAGACGCTCCAGCCACCGGACCGCGTGACGACCTTGCCGGCACGGTCCAGGATGACGATGGATTGGCGTGCCTCCCTGGTCACACAGAACGCCACTGCATCTCCCGCCGGGGCCATCCGCAGCCCCCAGGCCAGATCGGCCGTCCGCCAGATGACGTTGCCGCGCGGATACTCGATCTGGTACGTGCGCCCGTCAGTCCGCAGGAGGGCGAAGGTTTCGCCGTCGGGCGCCCAATCGGCAACGTTTTGCCAGAGACTTTCCAGGATCGGCCGCGGCGCGCCTCCAGCGAGCGGCGCCCTGGCCAGCGTGAACCCGACGTTGGCTCCGTCCTTCTCCTGGAAGAGGTCGATGAGCATCTCCCCGTGTGGCGAGATCGAACGGAGCCCGGACGAGGGCAGCCCGAGCGAACGTGACTCGGGACCGTCGGTGCGGGTGGTGAAGATCTCAAACGGGCCGCCGTCCCAGCTCGCGGAGTAGACGATCGTCTGGCCGTCGGGAGCGAACCGGGCATTGCCGACGCTGCCGCGGCGGAACGTCAGGCGGTGGAAGCGCGGCGGCTCGCTCTTCACCAAATATTGCTGGGCAAGGAAACCGACAAGGAAGGCGGCAGAAAGGCTGGCGAGCACGCCCGCGAGCAGGAGCGCCGGTCGGCGGGCGGAGCGTCGCAGAGATGCGGAAGGGCCGGCTGCGGAGCTGCTGGCCGAGCCGGTCAACCGATCGAGAGCGAACGCCAGATCGCGGGCGGACTGGAAGCGCTCCGCGGGCGCCTTCTCGAGGCAGTGCCGCACGAGAGCGTCGAGCCCCGGCGGGACCGCCTTGCCGGATTCCGCCAGGTCCGGCGGCTCCTCCCGCAGCACCGCCGTCATCGTCTCGGCCGCCGAGCCCCTCTGGAAGGCCCTGCGCCCCGCGAGCATCTCATAGAGGACTGCGCCCAGCGCGAAGAGGTCGGACCGGTGGTCGGCCGGCAGGCCCTGCACCTGCTCGGGGGACATGTAGCCGGCGGTCCCCAGCACGAAGCCCGGCTCGGTGCCGCCGCTCAGGAGCGTCGGCGCCGCCGCCATCTCGGACGGCGAGCCGCCGCCGTGCGCCGTGAGCTTGGCCAGGCCGAAGTCGAGGATCTTGACGTGGCCGTCGCGGGTCAGGAACAGGTTCTCGGGTTTGAGGTCGCGATGGACGATCCTGCGCTCGTGCGCAGCGGCCAGGCCGCGGGAGATCTGGACCGCGATCTCCACCGTCTTGCGCACGGGCAGCGCCCCCCCAGCCAGCCGCTCGCGCAGGGTCTCCCCCTCGAGCAGCTCGGTGACCAGGTAGGCCACGCCGTCCTGGGCGCCGATGTCGAAGACGGTGAGGATGTTGGGGTGGTTGAGCGCCGAGGCAGCCCGCGCCTCCTGCTCGAAGCGGCGGAGGCGGTCGGGGTCGGCGCTCACCGCAGCCGGCAGCACCTTGACCGCCACCTCGCGCCCGAGCCGCGGATCGCGCGCCCGGTAGACCTCGCCCATCCCTCCGGCCCCGAGGGGGGTGAGGATCTCATAAGGGCCGAGGCGGGAACCAGCGGCGAGGCTCACGGTCTGCCCGTCCTCGCCGCGTCTCCCGCCGGCTCCCTCCGCCAGAGGTCCCCTTCGATCCGCGGATACATCACCAGGAGCCAGCGTTCGTCGGGGGTGAGCGCGAAATCCACCAGAAAGCCCGGCGGCGCAAAGTCGAGCACGGTCGAGGAGGTCTTCCGACCGGGATCGATCACATCGAGCCGGTTCGCGACGGCCGTGACAGCCAGCAGCCGCCGGTTTCCGCGGAGCCAGCGCACCCGTTGGCCGCCGCCCGAGGCGCCGGTCAGGGTGAACTTGCGCGCAGCGACATCGTAGAGTGCGGGGCGTGCGGGGCGGCGGTGCTCAATGAGGTACCCCGCGAGCGAGCGGCCGTCCGCCGACCAGTCTCTGGCCCAGAAGTGGAGGCCCGGCCCGGCGGATGGCAGGCGTTCGATCCGCGAGTCCCCGGGCCGCAGGAAGAAACCGCTCGGCGATGTTTCTGTTTCGTCGTAGGCCCAGAGGCGGCGGCCGTCGGGCGCCCACACCGGATCCAGAATTGTCCTGCCGGTCGGCGAGAGGCGCCGGAGGCCGCTGCCGTCCGGGCGCACCGTCCAGATCCCCCAGACGCCTCCGTCCCGGTAGGATTGGAACGCGATCGAGGAGCCGTCCGGTGCCCAGCGGGGGTGGCGGTCCCGGGCCGAGTCGTCGGTCAGCTTGCGCAGGAGCTTGCCGTCGGCGCGCAGCAGGACGAGGTCCTCCGAGTCCTCCGTGCTGAGCACGATCTCCCCGCTGACGGGCGAGACATCGATTGCGCTGAGCGCCCGCCCGACCCACAGGGTCTCGGCGGGGCCGGTGATCCGGGCGCGCGCGGGATCGAAGGGGTAGCGCTCGATGACGCCGCGCTGCTCGGCGACCGGGAAGACGATGCTGCCGTCGCGCGCGCCGGCGGCGGTGGGGATGTCGCCGCTCGGGAGGCGGGACGGCTCTGGCGGCCCGAGGACCTTTCCGGATTCTTCCTCGATCGGCACGCGCCAGAGGTTGAGTGTGCCGTCGCGATCGGAGAGGAAATAGAGCCAGCGGCCATCCGGCGACCAGAACGGGTTCCAGTCGAGATGGACGTCCGAAGTCACCGCGACGAGATTCTCCGTCTTCCGTGCACCGGCCACGGGCGCGGTCCACACATCCCGCTGCAAGGTCCCGGCGCGGACGCCCCAGAACGCGATGCGATGGCCGTGCGGGGACCAGCTCGGCTGGACCGCGTCCTGGCCATCGACCAGCAGGCGTGTCGCCCCGGTCGCGACCTTGACCGCGAGCAAACGGCTTTCAGACCCGCCGCTGTAGGCGGCCGAGAAGCCGAGCCCGCCTTCCGAAAAAGCGATCTCCCGGCCGTCCGGCGACCAGGCCGGATGGTGTCCCTTGGCGGTCAGCCGCCGCACGGACTCGCCGGTCGTCCCCATCAGGAAGATGCCGCCGCCGTCGCGCGCCGAGCCGAAGGCGATCTGGCGCCCGTCGGGCGAAAAGGCCGGATCGAAATCGACACCCGGCGAGTCGGGGGTGAGATTGACGGCGTTCTCGCTGCCGACGCGCCGCAGATAGATGTCCGATTCGGCGAGGTTGCCGAGGGCATAGGCGATCTCGTCGCCGTCCGGCGAAATCGCCGGCCGGAGCTCCCTCTCCGCATCATGGGTGAGGCGGGTGAAATGGACGGGCTCGCCGACGCCGGTTTCCCCGGTTCCGCGGCCGCGGCCGGCCAGGTAGCCGACGGCGAGGAGCGCGAGCCCCCCGGCGAGCAGGAGCGGCAGCCAGCGGGCGGAGCGGGGCAGAGCGTGCACGGGAGGACCGGCCGCCGCGCCCGCGCCCGAGAACGAGGAGAGGCTCTCCAGGCCGAAGGCGAGATCGCTCGCCGCCTGAAAACGGTGGTGCGGATCTTTCTCCAGGCAGTGGCGGACCACCCGCTCCAGCCCCGGCGGAACCGCCTTGCCGGATTCCGCCAGACCCGGCGGCTCCTCCCGCAGGACCGCCGCCATCGTCTCGACGGCCGAGCCCCGCTGGAAGGCCCTGCGCCCGGAGAGCATCTCGTAGAGGACCGCGCCCAGCGCGAAGAGGTCGGCCCGGTGGTCAGCCGGCAGGCCCTGTACCTGCTCGGGGGACATGTAGCCGGCGGTCCCCATGACAACGCCCGGCTCGGTGCCGCTCAGGAGCGTCGGCGCCGCGGCCAGCTCGGACGGCGAGCCGGCACCCTGCGCCATGAGCTTGGCCAGGCCGAAGTCGAGGATCTTGACCCGGCCGTCGCGGGTCAGGAACAGGTTCTCGGGTTTGAGGTCGCGATGGACGATCCTGTGCTCGTGTGCGGCGGCCAGGCCGCGGGCGATCTGGACCGCGATCTCGACTGCCTTGCGCGCCGGCAGCGCCCCGCCGGCCAGCCGCTCGCGCAGGGTCTCGCCCGCGAGAAGCTCGGTGACCAGGTAGGCCACTCCGTTCTGGGCGCCGGTGTCGAAGACGGTGAGGATGTTGGGATGGTTGAGCGCCGAGGCGGCCCGCGCCTCCTGCTCGAAGCGGCGGAGGCGGTCGGGGTCGGCGCTCACCGCGGCCGGCAACACCTTGACCGCCACCTCGCGACCCAGCCGTGGATCGCGCGCCCGGTAAACCTCTCCCATCCCTCCGGCCCCGAGGGGGGCGACGATCTCGTAGGGACCGAGGCGCGAGCCAGCGGCGAGCATGGGAGATTTCCATTGTACTCTACGGCATGCCCCACCCGCTGAAGCTCGTGCCGCGCGGCGTCACGTCGCTCACCGGCGAAATCCGGCCGGTCGGCAAGCCGCTGCGGATCGGCCGTGACATGCAATGCGAGATCGTCATCTCCGACCTGGCGGTCTCCCGGCAGCACGCGCGGGTGCAGTGGGAAGACGGCCACCTGATCCTCGAGGACCTCGGCTCCTCGCGCGGCACCTGGGTGAACGGCGCGCCCATCCAACGCTGCGCCCTGAAGACCGGAGACGTGGTCCGCTTCGGCCAGCATGCGGAGTACGTCGTCGCGCCGGAGCCGGAGGCCTCGACCCTGCAGCAGGCGGCGCGGCAATCGGGAGACAAGGAGGAGGTCCGCCACCTCCAGCTCCTCCTCGACGTGGCGCGCACTCTCAACACCACGACCGTGCTCGACGAGGTGCTCGACCTGGTGCTCCAGTCGGCCCTGCGGCTGATGCGCGCCGATCGCGCGTGCCTCCGCCTGGCGCAGGAGGGGGGTGAAGGAACGCTGCTCGCGGTTCCGCGGAGCACCGAGCGGGCCGCTCCGCCGACGACCGATCTCCTCGACCGGGCGGAGCGCGACCGGACGACCACGGTGGCCGAGTTGGCGGCGCCGGGTGGCGGCGAGGCCGCCGCGACCCCTCTCCTCGTCGCGCACCGCCCGCTGGCACCGGCGCACCAGGCCTCCTTCATCGGACGCGTCGAGGTGATCGGCGGGCTCCTGGTCGAGCGCTCGCAAGGGCGCGGCGGCTTCGCGAAAGACGAGCTGTCGGTCCTCGAGTCTCTGGCGGCCGACGCCGCGACCGCGATCGACAGCGCCCGGCTCTACCGCGAGGTTCGGGAGAAGGCGAAGATGGACCATGAGATGTCCCTCGCCCGGGCGATTCAGACGCGCCTGCTGCAACCGCCTCCGGCGGTCCCTTTCGCCGAGGTCCACGCCTTCAGCCAGCCCGCGCGCAGCGTCGGCGGCGACCTCTATCACGGCACTCTGCGCGCCGACGGCGCTCTCGCCCTGGCGGTCGGGGACGTCTCGGGCAAGGGGGTGTCCGCGGCACTCCTCATGGCGCTGCTCCAGGGCCTGCTCGAGCTGCTCCACGACCTCGGCCAGCCCTTGGCCGAGCTGCTCCCGCTCCTCGACCGCCACCTGCGGCGCCACAATCCGGGAAACCGCTTCCTGACTCTCGCCGTGGCTCTCCTCGGTCCCGATGGCTCGGTCGAGCTCGCCAACTGCGGCCACTGTCCGGTGGTGGTGCTGCGGCGCCGGGGAGAGATCGAGCTCGTCACGCCGCACGGCCCCATCCTCGGCCTGCTCCCAGGAGCCCACTGGACGAGCCAGCGGCTGGCGCTCCAGCCTGGCGATGCGCTCGTCTTCTACAGTGACGGTATCCTGGAATCGGCGGATCCGCAGGGGATCGAGCTCGGCCTCGGCGGCATCGAGGCTTCTCTGCGGCCGCTGGCCGGGTGCGCCCCGGGCGCAATCGCGGAGGGTCTGTTGAGCACAGCCGCAGCGCATCGCGGCGGCCGTGAGGCCGAGGATGATGTAACGCTGCTTGTCGCGTGCTATCGCAGAACCTGACGATAGAGTGCCCGCATGGTTGACGATCCCTACTCCCGCGTCGAGTACCGCCGCCTGATCGCCTGGCCGCAGCGCATCGAGCGGGAGTGGCCGTTCCTGGAGCGGATGCTCGGCGCGGCGCCGTCGCGGCGGGTGCTCGACCTCGGGTGTGGGACGGGCGAGCACTCCCGCCGTCTGGCCGCCGCGGGGTTCGAGGCCGTGGGGCTCGACGCTTCGGAGTCGATGCTGGAGAAAGCGCGGGAGGAGCCCCTGCCCGACAATCTCCAATTCGTCCTCGGGGACATGCGCGATCTCGGCCGCGCCGTCGAAGGCACGTTCGGCGGTGCCCTCTGCCTGGGTAACGCGCTCCCCCATCTCCTGACCGACGAGGATCTTCGCCGCTTCGCCGCCGGTCTCCGCGAACGGCTGCTGCCCGGCGCGCCCCTGATTCTCCAGCTCCTCAACTACGATCGGATCTTCGCGCAGAACGAGCGGAGCCTGCCGATCAACTTCCGGCCGGATTCCGAAGGCGAGATCGTCTTCGTCCGGCTGATGACTCCGCAGCCGGATGGCACGGTGCTCTTCTACCCCACCACCCTGCACCTTCGGCCCGGACGCGAGCCGGCCGTGGAGGTGAACCACTCCCGCGAGCTCCGCCTGCGCGGCTGGAAGCGCGAGGAGGTCGAGAAGGCCCTGGAGACGGCGGGATTTACCGAGCGCGAGGCGTACAGCGGGTTCGAGGGTGAGGCATGGGAGGCGGAGGGTTCTCGGGATTTGGTCTTGGTGGCTCGCCAGGCGTCCCATTCGCCGCAGCTTTTGGCACAATAGAGACATGGAAATTCCAGCTTATGAAGATCCGGCGGAGGTTCTGGCAGGGATCGAGACGGCGCGCGCCCAGGCGGCTCTGGAGGGCAAGCGGGTGGCGGTCGTCTTCGGCGCGGACTGGTGTCCCGACTGCTACGCCTTTGAATCCTCGCTCAAGCACCGCCTCGTGGCGCCCATCGTGCAGCCCGCGTACGTGATCGTCAAGGTGTCGGTCGGGAACCGGAACCGCAACCTCGAGCTGATGGAGAGCTACGGCATGGTCGTGGAAAACGGCATCCCCGCCGTGGCCGTCCTCGAGCCTGACGGCAGCCTCGTGGCCTCGCAACGCCACGGCGAGTTCCGCAATGCCAGCTCGCTCCTCTCGGTCGCCGAGATCGTGTCGTTCTTCCACCGCTGGGCGCCGGCCCGGCAGAGCGCGTGAGCCCTCACCCCCGGCCCCTCTCCCGCAAGCGGGAGAGGGGTGAACAGCCAACACAATCCTCTGAAAAGAGCGGTCTTTGCATTGCTCCCCTCTCCCGCTTGCGGGAGAGGGGTCCGGGGGTGAGGGCTCTTGCTACGCGGGTACCGGAGCCGGCGGCGGCGGGGGTGGGACCGGCACGCCCATCCGCTGCCGCTTCTTCTTGCGGCCGAGCGAGACCAGCCAGAACAGACCGCCCAGGGCCAGCGCCAGCAGCACCATCCCGAGGAGCGGCCGGTAGAAGATCCAGGCGATCGCGATCGTGAGGACCGACAGGGCGGCGGAGAGGAGGAAGGAGAAGACTCCGAGCCCCGCTCCCAGCATCGTGCCGACCAGCGGAACCACGTCCGCGAAGACCGAGATCGGCTTGAACACCGCGATGAGCCCGATGAACATCATCAGGAAGCCGCCCGCACGCACGATCCAGGTGAGGACCGTGTTCGCCGACTGGGCCGCCTGGAACATCTCGGCGGACGTGTGGGCCCCCTCCTCCACCATCAGGATCGCGTCCCCGGCCTTGGCTTGATAGGCCGCGAAGGTCTCTCCGGTCTGCACCCCGATCAGGCTGAGCGTCTCGGGCTTCACCACCTGGAAGGAGATCCGCACGTCGCCCACCTGGGGCGCGGCGGGGTTCTCGCCCCTGTAGAAGCGGCCGTCGGCCACCTGGATCTCCGAGGCCATGGGCTCGGGGACGTTCTCCAGCATGGCGTCGGTGACCGGCAAGCTCTGGCCGTCGTTCACCTGATCGATCTGCGCGCTCGACAGCGTGAACGCTCCGACCTTGACCGGATCCGCCACGACCGTGTTCGCCTCGACCGGGAAGCCCCCGGGGTTCTCGTGGCCGCTCGACTCCTGGAAGGACGAGGAGTCGATGGCATCGGTCGACCAGTCCTTCTGATAGGTGTAGGTCGTGACCGTCTCCTCGCCGCCGCCGAGCTTCTTCTTCGTTTCGGACTTCTCCTCCTGCTTCCACTGATACATCTCGACCTGGCGGACCAGCTTCACGCCCTGGGCCTCCACGCCGAAATCCGGATCGGCCAGCGAGCCCTCGGTGGAAACGGGGCCGGTGAGATGGACCAGCTTCCCTTCCTTGGCCGCGTCGACCTGGCCGGCCGGAACGGTGACCACGGCGCCGGCCCCTTCCTCCAGGCTGCGGGCGGTCTGCACGGCGCGACCTTCGTTCCAGAAGAGAACAGGAAAGGCCACGATGAAGAGCGCCAGCCCCACGAGCACGCTCTTGATCGACCCGATGAGGCGGGAACCCCACGACTGACTGCTCGTGACGGTGACGGAGTTGGACATGCGGAGATCTCCTCGCGATCCGGCCGAGCACATGCGATCCGGCGCGCCGCGGACGCGGGGTTCCAGAGGGGCAGGCTCGACCGGGATTCGCGGAAGACGTTACATCCGATGCCGGTCGTCCCGCAAGTCAGAGAGCATGGCCTCATTGACCTCCGGGAGAGAGAGGCGTAACGTTCTGGTCTGAGCTACGCCTTTATAGCCATACAGAAGTTTGCGGCATTTGCCGCTTTGCTCAAGGAGGAGCTATGCGAAGAGGAGCTTTTGGTGTCCGGAAGAATGTGTCCCTGATTCTGGCCGTCGCTCTGGGTCTGGCCGGCTCGGCAGCCTGGGGACAGGCCACCCGGACCTGGGTTTCCGGGGTGGGCGATGACGCCAACCCCTGCAGCCGCACCGCGCCCTGCAAGACGTTCGCGGGCGCGATCAGCAAGACCGCGGCGGCCGGCGAGATCAATGTCCTCGATCCGGGTGGGTTCGGTGGCGTCACCATCACCAAGTCGATCACGATCGACGCGACGCCGACCCTCGCCGGAGTGCTCGTGTCGGGCACCAACGCCATCATCATCAACGCGGGCATCAACGACGTGGTGACCTTGCGCAACCTCGACATCACTGGGCTCAATACCGGGCTCAACGGAATCCGGTTCCTTGCCGGCAAGGCTCTCTATGTCGAGAACTGCCGGATTTATGGGTTCAACGGCAACCCGGGGCGTGGGATCGATTTCGCGCCGACGTCAGCCGGCGGCAGCGTGGCGCAGCTTTTTGTCACCAACAGCGACATCAAGGACAACCTGACGGTGACGACGGGCGGCGGGATCGTGTTGACGCCCGGCCCCGGCATCACCGCACGGGCCGTGCTCGACAACGTGCGCATCGAGCGCAACAACGTCGGATTCCTGGCGAACGGCGGCTCGGCCGTGATCGCCCGGAACACGTCGTCGGTCGCCAACCGTCTGGATGGCTTTACCGCGAGCGGCGCGGCGACGATCTTCCTCGACAACTGCACCGCCGCCTTCAACGGCGGGAATGGCATGGGCGCTACAGGTGCCGGGGCGGTCGTCCGCATCACCAATTGCAGCACCACCGGGAACACCCTCGGGAGCTTCGCGTCGTCGGCAGGCGGCTCGATTCAGTCGTTCGGCACCAACAGTAACGACGTCGTAGGCACCGTGAACACCCCCATCGCCCGGCAGTAGTTTCGGCCCCCCCCAGCGCAGGGTCCGCCCGGAGTGGCGGCCCTGCGCCAATTCCTCGCATCTTGCGGTTCGCGGCCACGCCTCTCTTGCCCCCCGAGGAGGACAGGGGTAGTGTGGGTTCCATCGAAGAAAGATGGAAAGACTGCCGTATTTGCCCCCAACCGTAAGGAGAACCCCATGCAAGAAGCCAAGAGGAGCCGATTCATCCGGATGACCCACGTCCTGACGCTCGCCGCCGTGCTGGGCCTGTCCGGCCCTGCGGCCTGGGGGCAGGCCACCCGCACCTGGGTGTCGGGCGTTGGCAACGACGCCAACCCTTGCAGTCGCACCGCGCCCTGCAAGACGTTCTCGGGCGCGCTGATCAAGACCGCGGCGGGCGGTGAGATCAACGTCCTCGATCCGGGCGCGTTCGGCACCGTGACCATCAACAAATCCATCACGATCGACGGCACCCCGTTCCTCTCCGGCGTGCTGGCGTCGAGCACCACCGGCGTCACCGTCAATGCGGCGGCCACCGACGTCGTGATCCTGCGCAATCTCGACATCAATGGCGCCCCTCCGACCCTTCCCGGCCTTCGAGGCATCCGGTTTCTCGTCGGCAAGGCCCTCTATGTTGAAAACTGCAGGATCTACGGCTTCAACGGCAATCCTGGGCGGGGTATCGACTTCGCGCCGACGGCCGCCTCCGGCAACGTGGCGCAGCTCTTCGTCATTGACAGCGATATCCGGGAGAACCTGACGGTGACGACCGGCGGCGGAATCGTGCTGACGCCGGGGGCCGGCATCAGTATCAAGGCCGTGCTCGACAACGTACGCATCGAGCGCAACAACGTCGGCCTCCTGGCGAACCCGGGCTCGGCGGTGATCGCGCGTCACACCACGTCGGTCGCCAACCGTCTGGACGGCTTCAACGCGACCGGTAACGGTACGGCGGCGACGATCTTCCTCGACAACTGCAACTCCTCCTTCAACGGGGGGAACGGCATGGTGGCGACCGGCGCCGCGTCGGTCATCCGCATGACCCAGTGCAGCATCACCGGGAATGCCACGGGCATCGTGGCCGCGAGCGGCGGCCTGGTCCAGTCGTTCGGCACCAACAACAATCTCGGAAATACGGTGTCGGACGGCACGCCGACGCCCGTCTCCCAGCAGTAGTCGCAGGTGATCAGCAGGGTTCACCCCCAAGGGGCGGACCCTGCCCCCTTCCACACAAGCCAGCTCTTACAACGACGGCACGCCCGGCCGGCGGCGGCCGCGCGGGAAGGCTTCGTCGATCCGGCGGATCTCGTCCGCGGTGAGGTCGATCTCGGCCGCCGCGGCGTTGTCGGCCGCGTGATCGGGGTTCGCCGTCTTGGGGATGGCGAAGAGGGAGGGGAGGCGGATCAGAAAGGCCAGGGCGATCTGCCGGGGCGAGGCTCCGTAGGTTGCCGCGATCTCGGCGAGGACGCGGCCGCCCCGGCTGGTCGGCGACGGGAAGCGGCCCGAGCCGAACGGGCTGTAGGCCACGACCGCGATGCCGTGCTCCTCGCAGAAGGGGATCACGGCATGCTCGATGGCGCGCTCTTCCAGGTGATCGAGGACCTGGTTGCAGGCGATCTTCCCCGGCCCGGCGATCTCCAGGGCTTCGGCGAGCCGCTCCTCGTCGAAGTTGCTGACGCCCCAGGAGCGGATCTTGCCGGCCGCGACGAGATCTTCGAAGGCGGCGATCGTGTCGGCCAGCGGATGCGGGCCCTCCCAGTGGAGCAGATACCCGTCGAGCCGGTCGGTGCCCAGGCGGCGCAGGCTCCGCTCGCAGGCTTCGAGGGTGCCCTGGCGCGAGGCGTTCTGGGGCAGCACCTTGCTGACCAGGAAAACCTCGTCGCGCCGCCCCTCGATCGCCTCGGCCACGAGCTCCTCGACCATCCCATAGCCATAGAGCTCGGCCGTGTCGATGTGGCGCATCCCCGCATCGAGCCCCCGCCGGAGCGCCAAGACGCAGGACCGGCGGTCATCCCTTTCCATGTTCCAGGTCCCCTGCCCGATGACCGGAACCTGCTCGCCGGTGGGACCGAATGTGCGGAAGCGCATGGTCCTCCTTCCTTCAAACCCGCCGCCGCCTAGCCTACACCCCCTCTCCCGCTCCCGGGAGAGGGGGCCGGGGCGATGCCCTTCCTACGCGCTCCACGGCGGCGTGATGCCGCTCATCCGGGCGTAGGCGATCGACTGCCCGAGGTGCTCGTGGGCGTGGGTGGCGAGCAGGAGGTAGACCTCGCGGACCGTGCCGTCTTGACCGAAGAGCTTGACCTTCTTCTCCAGGTCCGCGTCGGAGGTGGCCTGGATGGCTTGGCGGGCGTGGTCGAAGGACTTCTTGAGGGTCTCGATCACCTTCGCCTTGTCTCCGGCGCCCTTCTCCATCTCCTTCATGTTGACCCCCTCGGGAACCTTGGTGCCCGCGAGGCTCGCCAGGAAGTAGTTGCCGCCGGCCACGTGGAGGAAGACCTCGCCGGTCGAGCGGACCTTCTCGGCCGGACGCCAGCCGAACTTCTCCGCCGGAGTCGCGTCGGCGAGCGCGACCAGCTTCTTCTCCGCGTCGTCGAGCTGGCGGACGATCTCCGCCTTGATGGCGCCGCCGGCCGGGGCCGCAGCGTGGTCGTGGTCGTGGTCGGCGAGCGCCGGACGCGCCACGACACCGGCGAGAAGCAGGGCGAAGGTGAGGCACAAGGCTTTCTTCATGTTTGTCTCCTTGGTTAAATAACATCAAAAATAGACGGGCAGGATCTTAGCGCCAGAATCACAAAAGAGATACGCTCTCCCCGGGCCGCCGGTTCTCCCCTGGTAGAATTCGCCCTGGTAGAATCGCCCCGGTAGAATCGCCTGGTAGGATCCATTCGATGCACATGACTCTCGCCCTGCTGGCGAGCGTGGGAGCCTTCGCGCTCCTCGTCGCGCTCGTCGCCTGGTTGCAGCGCAAGCTCTTCTTCGTGCGCCAGCTCACGTTCCCGCTCTGGATCGGGGCGGCGGCGGCGGCTCTGGAGGTGTTCATCCTCCTGGAGCCCAGCTACCGGTCTCTGGAGCTGCATCAGGCGCTCGGCTGGCTTCTCCTCTTCTGCGGCCTCTCCCTGGTGCTGCGGCTGCTCGCCCTGTACCTGTTCGAGATCCACCTGATGGCGCAGCGGGGGATCCGCCTCCCTCCCCTGCTCTCCGCCGTGACGATGGCGGTGGTCTACCTGGCGACCGCGCTGATCACCCTGCGCCTGAGCTTCCCCAACCTGGACATCAGCGCCCTGGTCGCCACCAGCGCCGTGACCTCCCTGGTGCTCGGCCTGGCGCTCCAGCCGATCCTCTCGAACTTCTTCGCCGGCCTGGTGGTCAGCCTGGAGCGGCCGTTCCGCATCAACGACTGGATCCGCGTCGGCGAGCACGAGGGGCGGGTGGTGGCGATCACCTGGCGGACGACTCATCTGCGCACGCGCGAGAACGACAACCTGGTCATCCCCAACGGCAAGCTCGCGGACGAGCGGGTGCTCAACTTCTACTACCCGCACCCCATGCACATGGAGCGGGTGAAGGTCGGCGCGGACTACAACGTGCCCCCCTACCGGGTCCGCCGCGCCCTGCTCGAGGCCGTGAACGGGGTCGCGGGCACCCTGGACAAGCCGAGCCCGGACGTCTACGTCCTCTCCTTCGACGCGGATGCCATCCTCTATGAGCTGCGCGTCTGGATCGAGGACATGGCGCAGTCGACGCGGATCGCGAGCGACCTGCGGGCGCGCGTCTGGGAGGAGTTCAAGAAAGCGGGGATCAAGATCCCCCATCCGATGCGCACCCTGGAGCTTCTGCCGCGCCCGAAGCGGGTGGATGGCCGGATCGCCGAGGGGCCGCGACCGGCGCGCCTGTACGTGGCCGAAGGCCCTGAACGGGGCCAGACGCTCGCTCTGGACGGTGCCCCCGTGACCGTCGGAAGGTCGCGCGGCTGCGCCCTCGCGCTCTCCGAGCCCAACGCGAGCAAGGAGCACCTGCGGATCGCCTGGGAGAAGGACGCCTGGGTGCTGACCGACCTGGACAGCAGCTTCGGCACGCGCGTCAACAACCAACCCACCCAGCGCAAGGAGCTGGCGGCGCTGGATCGCATCGCGATCGGCGACACGGTTATCATCTTCGAGAGCTTCGAGAGCGATGGCCACTGAGATCCCAGGGAAGATCGGCCCCTACCGAATCCAGGAGCAGACCAGCCGGGAGGGCGGAGCGGCCCTCTTCCGGGCCGTGGACCCGTCCGGCCGCCCGGTCACGGTGCATCTCCTCTCCCCGCGCCTCGCCGAGGATGCCGGCGCCTACGAGCGGTTCCGCACCGAGGCGGCGGCCCTGGCGCGGTCCGACCATCCCAACATCCTCCGCGTCCTGGGCACCGGCCAGGAGGGGGACCGCCCATATCTCGTGCTGGAGGCGTTCGACGGCCAGCCCCTCTCCGAGGTCCTGCGCACGCGCCAGCTCACCACCGCCGAGGCGTTCGCGGTGATGCGGGGGATGTGCCGCGGGCTCGCCCACGCCCACGAGCACGGGGTCCTCCATCTCCACGTCTGGCCGAACGCGGTGCGGGTGACGCCCGACCTGTCGCACGTCAAGCTGGCCGGGTTCGGCTTCTCGCGCCTCGACGCGCTGGCGATGACCGGGACGTTGAGCACCGGAGCGCTGAGCCTGGGAGCCTTCCACTATCTCGCGCCGGAGCAGACCGACAGCCGTCCGGTCGACCATCGGGCCGACCTCTACTCCGCCGGGGTGGTCTTCCAGGAGATGCTGACCGGCCGCCCGCCGGGAGCGAGGATCGCGCTGCCGAGCCAGATCAACAGCTCGCTCCTGCCGGACGTCGACGTAGTGGTCCTGAAATGCCTGGCGCGCAACCCGCTGGAGCGCTACGCCACGGCGATCGACCTGCTGAACGCGATCGAGCGGCTGGAAGAGATGATGCGGGTCCGCCTCCTCTCCGAGCTGCGCGACATCACGCAGCCCGGCTCCCGCTCCAAGGCCGTGCTGTGGGGAGCGATCGTGCTGATCGTGGTGGCGCTGGTGGTGGCCGGGATCGTAATGCTGCGCTGAACCAAAGGACATCAAGGACGAAAAGGACCCAAAGGACTCAAAGGACGAAAAGCGCCGTGCTCCTGTCCTTGGAGTCCTTGAAGTCCTTTACGTCCTTGGTCCTTTACTCCCCCCGCAGCACCCGCACCGGATCCGCCTTGGTGGCACGCATCGCCGGCAGCGAGGTGGCCAGCAGGCCGATCGCGGCCAGGAAGGGGGGCACCGAGACGAAGGTCAGCGGATCGAGAGTGCTCACCTCGTAGACCAGGCTCGCCATGAACCTCGTGAGCACCAGCGAGCCCACGACGCCTACCGCCAGGCCGATCGAGGTCAGCTTCAGGCCCTGGATCAGCACCATCCGCAGCACCTCCTGCCGGCGGGCTCCCAGGGCCATCCGGATGCCGATCTCGTGCGACTGCTGGCGGACGGTGTAGGAGAGCAGGCCGTAGATCCCCACCGCCGCAAGGCTCAGGGCCAGGGCTCCGAAGATCCCCATCAGCAGCAGGATGAAGCGCGGGCCGGCGAGGGCCACGTCGGTCAGCCGTTCCAGGGTCATCGCCGAGGCGATCGGCTGGTTCGGGTCCAGGGCGTAGATGGCTTGCTGCACCGGCTTGAGCAACGCGAGCGGCTCCGCCGAGGTGCGCAGCACCAGGTCCTGGTACGGCATGTACTCGGCCAGCGGGTTCTGGCGGAAGGGCACGTAGAAGTCCATCATCTGCCGGTCGAAGCCGCGGTAGCGGATATCCTCCGCCACGCCCACCACGGTGATCCAGGGCGTCTCCTGGTCGGCGAAGACCCGCCGTACCCGTTTGCCGATCGGGTTCTCGCCGGGCCAGAAGAACGCGGCCATGCTCCGGCTCACGATGCAGACCGGCTGCGCGTCCAGGTTGTCGTGCAGGTCGAAGTCCCTCCCCTGGAGGAGCGTCGCCTTCAGCGTCTTGAAGTAGCCCGGCGCGACGGCCTGGAAATTGGTCAGGGGGTTCTTGACGAACTCGTCCCACCCCTGCCCCTCGCGCACCACCGGCATCTCCCAGACGGCCGTGGTGTCCAGGGGGCGCGCCAGGACGGACGAGGCCGAGACCACGCCGGGCAGCGTCTGGACGTCCTCCAGGAGCCGGTCGAAGAACTGCTGGCGCTTCTGCGGATCGGGATAGGTCTTCTCGGGCAGGCGGACGCGCAGGGTCAGAACGTTGTGCTTGTCGAACCCCGGATCGATCCGCTGGAGCTGGACGATGCTCTGCACCATGAGCCCCACGCCGATCAGCAGCATCAGCGCGAGCGACACCTCGGCGACCACCAGGAGCTTGCGCAGCCGGGTGTTCCGGGTGCTCCCGTACGAGCGCCGCGCCCCTTCCTTGAGCGGCTCGTAGAGGGTGCCGCGGCTGACCTGGAGCGCCGGAGCCACGGCGAAGGCGGCCACGGCGGCGAGCGAGACGAGCAGCGCGAAGACGACCGTGAGCGGATCGAGGCTCACCTCGTCGAGCCGCGGGATGCTCTCGGGGCCGAAGGCGGTGAGAAAGCGGATGCCCACGAGCGCCAGCAGGAGCCCGCAGACGCCTCCCAGGAGGCCGAGGGCCACCCCTTCGGTGAGGAGCTGCCGGACCAGCCGGCCGCGGTCCGCGCCGAGCGATGCGCGCACCGCGATCTCCTGCCGCCGTTCCAGCGTGCGCGCGAGGAGCAGGTTGGCGACGTTGGCCACGGCGCTCAGCAGCAGGAAGATGACGCCGCCCAGAAGCAGGAGGAGCATCGGGCGCACGTTGCCGAAGATCTCGTCGGTGAGCGGCCGGACCGAGGAGGAGAAGCCGTCGTTGAACTGTTTGTACTGCTCCTCCAGGCGGCCCGAGACGACCTGCATCTCGGCGTCGGCGGCTTCGACGGTCACGCCCGGCTTCAAGCGGCCGACCGCCTTCAGGACGCGGTAGATGCGCAGCTCGGTCCCCTGCTCGCCGAGATACGGGACCAGCGGCACCCAGAGCTTGGCGCCGCGCGGGTATTTGACCGCGCTCGGCATGACGCCGATCACGGTGTAGCTTTCGGCGTCGAGCCGGATCTGCCGGCCCAGGATCTGCGGATCGGAGCCGAACATGTCGGCCCAGAGCTGATGGCTGAGCACGGTGACGCGCCGCGTGCCCAGGCGGTCTTCTTCAGTCAGGAAGCCGCGGCCGATCTCGGGCGCGACGCCCAGGGTATGGAAGAAATTGCCGGAGACCGGCGCGGCCTCCACCTGCACGGGCTCGCCCGTACCGGTCAGGTTCATGCCGGCGTTGCTGGAGGTGAGCGCCGCAAGCTCCTCGAACACCTGGTTCTGGCTCCGCCAATCGCGGAAGTTCGGATAGGAGAGCTCGATGAGCCCGAAGTTGCGCTTCTTGGCGCTCTCCCAGAGCACCATCAGGCGCTCCTGGTTCTTGAACGGCAAGGGCTGGAGCAGCACGGTGTGGACCACGCTGAACACGGCGGTGGTGGCACCGATGCCGAGCGCCAGCGTGAGGATGGCCACGGCGGCGAACCCCGGCGCCCGGAGGAAGGTACGGAAAGCGTATCCAAGGTCTTGCAGCATCTGGTTCATGACAAACGTCTCCTGGTCCGTTGCGGGATCGCGGAATGGGCGCCCTCCTCCCCTCGGCGGAGAGGAGGGCTCTGGCACGCGCTCAGTCCTTCTTCTTCACCCGGCGGTAGTAGCCGCCGCCCAGGGGCTTGTAGCCGCCGTTTTCGTCCGGGCCGCTCTCCAGGTTGAACAGGAGCTCGTCCTCGCCGTTGCGGGTCACAGTGTTGCGGAAGCCGCCGAGCAGCGGGTCGTCGCCGTGCAGCACGAAGCCGGTCTCGGTCGAGCGGCCGTCGGCGATGCCGGCGTTGCCCCAGGAGTCGAACCACCAGAGCTTGTAGACGCCCTTCTCCTTGGTGGGCTGCCACGTCTCCTCGGACTCGGAGACGCCGATCGCGCCGATCGAGATGTTGCGGCCCTGCACCATCTGGTGGTTGAAGACCCACTTGACCTCGGCGCTCGAATCGAACTTGACGTCGGCCAGGGTGTACTCGCCCTTCCAGTCGCCGACGATGGTTTCGAGGAACTCGTCTTCATAGAACGGCGGGAGCTGGAGCCCGGCTTCGGTGGTCTCTTCGATCTGATCGATGACTGCGGTGTCTGCGCTCATTGTCGTTCTCCTTCTGAAAGTCGCTGCGACTCTCGGTTTGTGATCGAAAGCAGGTCCGAGCCGGCTCAGCGGCTGACGGCCAGCTCTGGGGTTGAAGCTTGCAGGCGGTCGAGATAGAGGCTCAGCAGGCCGGCGTCGAGCCGCGGGCAGTCGATGCCGCTGCCGGCGAGCGCCGCCTGGGTGCGGGCGCATTCGATGCGCGGCGCGTGGGCGTCGTCCTCGGCCGATTCTCCGGCGGTGAGGACGGGCAAGAGGGGATAGAGCACGTTGTCGGCGGAGCGCTCCGCGGCGTGCCGCAGCTCGTTCTGCCATTCGGTCCAGGCGAGCCGCCGCAGCGGCCGGCCCTGGACGTCGATCCAGTCGAGCAGCTCGTTCCAGGCGGCGACGCGCGGGTTGACCAGGTGGAACGTCTTTCCCGCCGACTCCGGCTGCCGCGACAGGTGGACGAGGGCGCCGCTGACGTAGTCGACCGGCGACATCTCGACCTCCATGTCGAGGAGCGGCGCGGCGCCGAGCTGCATGGAGCCCCGCAGGATGCGGAACACCAGGTCGTCCGGGTTGCCCAGGCCGGTGCGGCTGTGCCCGCCGATGCGGCCGGGCCGGTAGACGGTGACCGGCAGCCCCCGCTCACCGGCGAGGTGGACCAGCTGCTCGGCGACCCACTTCGACTGCGCGTAGCCGCCCATCAGCCCGGAGACGGCGGTGAGCGGCGTGCCCTCGTCCACGCTGTCGAGCGGCGGACCGCCGGCCGAAAAGAAGACGCCGGTCGTCGAGACGTAGTGCACCGGCTTGACGCGGCCGACGGCGGCCAGGCGCAAGACCTCCTGGGTGCCGAGCACGTTGGCCGGCTTGAGCGTCGAATAGGCATAGAAGAGGTTGACGAACGCGCCGTTGTGATAGATCGCGTCAATCTCCTGTGCCAGCCGGTCGAATTCCGGCCGCGAGAGCCCGAGGAGCGGCCGCCCCAGGTCGCCGTTGACGATGCGGATGCGGCCGGTGAGGGAGTCGTCCCAGAGATTGAACTTTTCGAGGCTCGCGACGAGCTTGCGGCGCGCCGCGGCTTCGTTGGCGCCGCGCACGAGGGCGTGCACCTGGGCGGTTGGGAACTGGCGCAGGAGCTCGCGGAGGAGGAAGGAGCCGAGGAAGCCGGTGGCTCCGGTGAGGAGGAGAGCCCTCACCCCCGACCCCTCTCCCGCGAGCGGGAGAGGGGTAAAAGGCCCCTGGATTGCAGGATCGAGGATCGCCTCGGCCGCTAGCTCTTCGCGCGTTATCACCGGCAGCGCGCTGGCCGCCGGGCCTTTCTTCAGCTCGCCGATGGCTTCGGCGAGGGCGGTCACCGTCGGGCCGGCGAAGAGGGTGCGCAGCGGCAGGTCGACTCCGAAGGCTTTGCGCAGTCCGTAGATCAGCCGGGTGGCGGTGAGCGAGTGGCCTCCCTGCTCAAAGAAGTCGTCGTGGACATCGACCCGCGGCAGGTTGAGGACTTCCATCCAGATGCCGGCGACGGTCTCCTCCACCGCGTTGCGCGGGGCCACGGCGGCGCGGCGGGGCTCGTTCGAGTCATCAGGCGCCGGCAGGGCTTCGCGGTGCACCTTGCCGCTCGGGGTGAGCGGCAGGGCGTCGAGGCGGACGAGGAGCGAGGGCACCATGTACTCGGGCAGCTGTTCCTTGAGGAAGGCGCGCAAGGTGGCGCTGGAGAGCGCGGCGTCGGCGACGTAGTAGCCCACCAGCCGCTTGTCCTTGCCGTCGCCGCGGACCACCACGGCAGCCTCGCGCACCTGGGGGTGTTTGGCGAGCGCGGTCTCCACCTCGCCGGGCTCGACGCGGAAGCCGCGGATCTTTACCTGATGATCAATGCGGCCAAGGAACTGGATGGCGCCGTCGGCCAAGTAGCGCGCCTGGTCGCCGGTGGCGTAGAGGCGCGCTCCGGGCTCGGCGCTGAACGGATCGGGGATGAATTTCTCCGCGGTCAGCTCGGGACGGTCGAGGTAGCCCCGCACGACCTGGGCTCCTCCGAAGCAGAGGTGACCCGGGATGCCTTGCGGCACCGGCTCGAAGTGCCGGTCGAGCAGGTACGTCCGGACGTTCGGGAGCGGCTGGCCGATGGGTGGCAGGGCGGGCCACTCGGCGGGGCGCCCGGACAGGCGATGGACCGTGACCACGTGCCCTTCGGAGGGGCCGTACTGGTTCTCCAGGACCGCTCCGGTCCGCTCCATCCAGCTCGCAATCTGCCGAGTGATCTGGAGCTGCTCGCCGGCGGTGACGATCTCGGCGAGCTTTTCCGGCAGCGGCGCGCCGTGCTCGATCGCCTCGGCGATCTGCTGTAAGGCCACAAAGGGGAGGAAGAGGCGCTCGACGCCCTGATCGTGCAGGACGCGGCAGAGCGCCAGGGCATCGCGCCGCGTCTCCTGCGGGATGCCCACGACCGTGCCTCCCGTCCACCAGGTCGAGAAGATCTCCTGGAAGGAGACGTCGAAGCTCAGCGATGCGAACTGCAAGGTCCGGCTGCCCACCCCGGCGGCCGAGGCCCGGCGCTGCCACATCAGGAGGTTGGCCAGCACGCCTTGCGGCATGGCCACCCCTTTCGGGCGTCCGGTCGAGCCCGAGGTGTAGATCACGTAGGCCAGGTGGTCCGGCGTGGTCTCGCGCGGCGGGTTCTGGGTGCTGCGGGCCGCGATGACCTCCCGGTCCATGTCCAGGAGCACCGGGCGGACTCCGTGCTCGGGCAGGCCCGCGGCGACTCCCGCGGTCGTGACCAGCACGCGGCTCCGCGAGTCGGCCAGCATGTAGGACACGCGGTCCGCGGGATAGCCCGGATCGATCGGCACGTAGGCCGCGCCGGCCTTGAGCACGCCGAGCACCGAGACCAGCAGGTCGAGCGAGCGCTCCAGGCAGATCGAGACCCGCTCGTCGGGGCCGACGCCCATCGATCGCAGGTGGTGCGCGAGCTGGTTGGCGCGGTGGCTGAGCTCGCGGTAGGTCAGGGTCAGCCCGTCCTCGGCCCCCTCTCCCGACCAGAGCGCGGCGACGGCGTCCGGCGTCCGCTCCGCCTGCTCCTCCACCGGCTCGTGGACAGAGACCCTGGGATGCGCCACCGCGTTGTCGTTCCACTCGCAGAGCAGCCGGTCGCGCTCCTCAGCAGTCAGCAGCGGCAGCGCGGAGAGCGGACGCTCCGGATCGGCGGCGGCTTCCGCGAGGAGCACGCGCAGGTGCTGGAGCAGGCGCGCCATCCGGTCCTCGTCGAACAGGTCCGTGCTGTACTCCAGGACGCCGGTGAGGCCGCCGTCCTCCGCCTCGGCCACGTTCAGAAGAAGGTCGAACTTGGCGATGCCGGGATCGAGGTCGAGGATGCTCAGGGTGAGCTCCGCGAGAGCCAGATCCGGCATCGGCGCATTCTGGAGCACGAGCATCACCTGGAAGAGCGGCGTGTAGCTCAGGTGCCGCTCCGGGTGCAGCTCCTCCACCAGGCGCTCGAAGGGGACGTCCTGATGGGCATAGGCGCCGCGGGCCACCTTCTGCACCCGGGCGAGCAGCTCGTTGAACGAGGGGTCTCCTCCCAGGTCGGTGCGCAGCACCAGGGTGTTGGCGAAGAACCCGATGAGCTTTTCCAGCTCGACGCGGCGACGGTTGGCCACGGGTGAGCCGACGACGATCTCGCGCTGGCCGCTGTAGCGGTGGAGCAGCGCCTGCCAGGCGGCGAGGAGCCCCATATATAAGGTCACGCCCTGGGCCTGGCAGAGCGCCTTGAAGCGGGCCAGCTCCTCCGCCGGCACGGCCAGCGGGAGCATGGCGCCGCGGAAGCTCTGGAGCGGCGGACGCGGCCGGTCGGCCGGCAGCTCCAGGAGCGGCGGCGCGCCGGCCAGCTGCTGCTTCCAGTATTCGACCTGGGTGGCCAGCCGCTCCCCCTGGAGGTGCTGCCGCTGCCAGATCGCGAAGTCGGCATACTGGACGGTCAGCTCCGGCAGCGGCGACGGTCGCCCGGCGCGCTCGGCCCGATAGAGGGCCGCCAGCTCCTGGAGGAACAGGCCGATCGACCAGCCGTCGGAGATGCTGTGGCTGATCGCGAAGAGCAGAACGTGCTCCCGCGCGTTCAGGCGCACCAGGCCGAGGCGCAGGAGAGGCCCGCGCGCCAGATCGAACGGACGCCTCCCCTCCTCGCGGGCCAGCTCGCGCACCGCGGCCTGGCGCTCGGCCTCGGGCATGCCGGAGAGATCGACGAAAGGGATCTCGACCGGCTGCGCGGGCCGGATCACCTGGAGCGGCGTGCCCTGGGTGCCCGGGGGGACCGCGAACGTGGTGCGCAGCACCTCGTGGCGGCGGACGATCTCGGAGAGGCTCCGCTCCAGGGCACCGCGGTCGAGCGGCCCCTCCAGGCGGAAGCCGGCGGACATGTTGTAGACCGGGCTCCCCGGCTCGAGCTGGTCGATGAACCAGATCCTCTGCTGGGCGAACGAGAGCGGCGCCGGCTCCGGTTGATCCGGAAGCCGCGGACGCCGGACGAGGGCGGCGGCCTCGGGCTGAGGCTGCGCCTGGCCCTTCATCCAGCGGGCGAGAAGCCCCCGCTTGGCGTCGGAGAGCCCGGACCGGCGGCTCGCCAGGTCGCTTGGCGGATCGATCGTCAGGTTCGGCGTGTCGGTCATCGGGCGGCTCCTGCCATCCACTGCTCGGCTTCGGTTTCGGAGATCTCTTCCAGGCGGTCGAGGAGCTGCGCTTCCACGAGCTCCGCCAGGGAGGCGACGGTCGGACGGTCGAACAGGACGTCCGCCGGAAGCTCCACGGGCAGACGCTCCTGGAGACGGGCGACGAGCTGGACGCCCGAGAGCGAATGGCCGCCGAGCTCGAAGAAGCCGTCGTTGCGCCCCACCCGCTCCACCCCCAGCAGCTCCTGCCAGACCTGGGCGATCGCCTCTTCGATCTCCGTCTCCGGAGATTCGAACGAACGCAAACGCCGTGGACCCTCATGCGCCGACAACGCCGGACGCAGGGTTTCGGCCGCCGGCTCCCACGCCATGCCGTTCCCCGGCGCATTGACCCAGTACCGCTGCCGGTCGAAGGGATAGGCCGGCAGCGGGATGCGCCGCCGCGCCGCTCCGTGGACGCTGCGCCAGTCGATGCGGGCGCCGCAGAGCCAAAGCCGGCCGAGCGCTCCCGCCAGGGTCTCCAGGTCGGTGGCGCGGTCCTTCGGATGCGGCAGCGACGCGATGGTGTCGGCGACCCCGCTCCCCTGCCCGAGCTGGCGGCGGGCGAGCGAGGTCAGCGAGCTCCCGGGCCCGACCTCCAGCAGGACGCGGCCCGAGCCTTCGGCGAGCGTCCGCACGCCGTCGGCGAACCGGACCGCCTCGCGCAGGTGGCGCGCCCAGTACCAGGGATCGGTCGCCTGCCGCGCCGTGATCCACGTGCCGGTGAGGCCGGAGACGTACGGGATCTGCGGATGCTTCAGGTGGAGCCGGCCGACCGCGTCGGCGAACGGCTGCATGGCCGCGTCCATCTGGTGGGAGTGGAAGGCGTGCGAGGTGTGGAGGCGGCGGTGCGCCACCCCCAGCCCGGTGAGCTGGCGCGCCAGGTCGTCGATCGGCTCGAAATCCCCCGCCACCACGCAGGAGGACGGGCCGTTGACCGCGGCGAGCGACAGACCGGGACCCAGGAGACCCAGAAGCGCGCTCTCCGGCAGCTCCACCGAGAGCATCGCTCCTTCGGGCAGCGCGTCGATGAGCTGGCCGCGCAGGGCGACGAGAGCCAAGGCGTCCGGCAGCTCCATCACGCCGGCCAGCGTGGCGGCGACGAATTCGCCGACGCTGTGACCGAGCAGGGCGGCGGGGCGGAGCCCCCGGTCCATCCACAAGCCGGCCAGGGCGTATTCGATGGTGAAGAGAGCCGGCTGGGCGAACGCGGTGCGCTCCAGCTTGCGCTGTGCCTCCTCTCGCCGCTCCGGATCTTGCGGATACAGGAGCTGGCGGAGGTCCAACCCGAGGCGCGGAGCGAGGATCTCGGCGCACTCGTCGACCCGCGCGCGGAAGCCCGGCTCGGTAGCATAAAGGCCCGCGGCCATGCCCACGTGCTGGGCGCCCTGGCCCGGGAACAGGAAGGCGATCGAGGGCTCGGCGCTCTCCTCGAAGCGGTCCCAGACGCGCTGTGGCTGAGCACCGGTCAGGGCGGTGATCGCATCTTCCCGGTCGTGGCAGAGCACCGCCCGCCGGTGGGCGAAGACGCGGCGCCCGGCCTGGAGGGTCCACGCCACGTCCGCCAGAGAGACCTCCGGATGGCGGCGGAGATGCTCGGCCAGGCGGGAGGCCTGGGCGTCCAGCGCCTCGGGGGTTTGCGCCGAGAGCACGAGGAGGTGCGGCCGGCCGGTCTGGTCCACCGCTGGAGTCACCGCCGGAGCCTCCTCCAGGATCACGTGCGCGTTGGTGCCGCCGATCCCGAACGAGCTGACGCCGGCCCGCCGCGGCTTGCCGTTGCGTGGCCACTCCACGGCGTGGTTGTTGACGTAGAACGGGCTCGACTCGAGGCCGAGCGCGGGGTTCGGCGCCTTGAAGTGGAGCGACGGCGGGATCGCGCCGTGCTCCAGCGCCAGTACCGCCTTGATCAGACCCGCGACGCCGGCCGCGGCGTCCAGATGTCCGAGGTTGCTCTTGAGCGAGCCGAGCGCCACGGTCTCCACCGCGTCGGTCGCGGCGCGGTAGACCCGGGTCAGGGCGGCCACCTCGATCGGGTCGCCCAGGGGCGTGCCCGTGCCGTGCGCCTCGACGTAGCCGATCGTCTCGGCACCCACGCCCGCCCGTTCCAGGGCCTGGGAGATGACCGCCACCTGCCCGTCCACGCTCGGCGCGGTGAAGCCCACCTTGTCGGGACCGTCGTTGTTGATCGCCGAGCCGCGGATCACGGCGCGGATCGTGTCGCCGTCGCGCAGGGCGTCATCGAGCCGCTTCAGCACGACGATCCCCAGGCCGTTGCCGGGCACGGTGCCCTGCGCCGCGGCGTCGAAGGGGGCGCAGTGGCCGTCCAGCGAGACGATCGCGCCCGGCGTGTGGAGATAGCCGCTCTTCGACGGCACGCCCACGCTGACGCCGCCGGCCAGCGCCATGTCGCAGTCGCCGTCGAGCAGGCTGCGGCAGGCGAGGTGCACGGCGACCAGCGAGGTCGAGCACGCGGTCTGGACGTTGACGCTCGGGCCGCGCAAGCCGATCTTGTACGAGGTGCGGGTCGCCAGGTAGTCCTTGTCGTTGCCGAGGACGGTCTGGAACAGCCCCACCGCCTCCATGACGCGGCGGTTCGGCCAGAGGTTTTCGAGCAGATAGGTGTTGAAGCTCTGCCCGGCGAACACGCCGACCTTGCCGCCGGCCCGCTGCGCGTCATAGCCCGCGTTCTCCAGCGCCTCCCACGCGGCTTCCAGGAACAGGCGCTGCTGCGGATCGAGGATCTCGGCCTCGCGTGGGGTGTAGCCGAAGAAGCCGGCGTCGAAGAGGTCGACGCCGTCGAGCATGGCCTTGGCCCGGACGTATCCCGGCCGGGCGAGCAGGCCGGGCTCGACCCCCGCCTCGGTCAGCTCCTCCTCGGAAAAGAACGAGATCAGCTCGCTGCCGCCGCGCACCTTCTCCCAGAAGTCCTCCAGGTCGCGCGCCCCAGGGAACCGGCCGGCCAGTCCAATCACCGCCACCGCCGTGCTCGCCGCCGTCCGTTCCCGAACCGCGTCCTTGCCGTCCTTGTTGTCCTTGCCGTCTTTGCCATCCAAAAACCGCGCAAGCCCCCGCGCCGTGGGGTGCCGGAACAGCTCCACCACCGGAATGTCGCGGTTGAACGCCTCCTGCACCCGCGTCTGCACCTGGACGAGCAGCAGCGAATGGCCGCCCAGGTCGAAGAAGTTGTCCTCGGCGCCCACCTTGGGGAGGCGCAGGACCTCCTGCCAGATGGCCACGATCTTCTGCTCCGTGTCGTTCTTCGCCGCGGCAAAGGCCACGTCGAGGTCGGGGCGCGCGGTGGCCGGCGCGGGCAGGGCGCGGCGGTCCACCTTGCCGTTGGGCAGGAGCGGCAGCTCCTCCAGCCAGACGAAGTGAGCCGGCACCATGTAGTCGGGCAGGCTCTGCCGGCCGAAGCGGGAGAGCTCGCCGTGTCCCGGCCGCGCCTCGCCCGCGGGAGGCGCGACCAGGTAGGCCACCAGCGCCTTGTCTCCGGGAACGTCCTCCCGCACCATCACCAGCACCTCTTGGACCCCGGGCAGGCGGCGCAGCACGGCCTCGATCTCCCCCAGCTCGATGCGGAAGCCGCGGAGCTTGATCTGGTGGTCGACCCGGCCGATGTACTCGACGGCGCCGTCAGACAGGCGGCGCGCCAGGTCGCCGGTGCGGTAGAGGCGCGCGCCTTCGCTCCAGGGATCGGGGATGAAGCGGTCGGCCGTCAGGTCGGGCCGGCCCAGGTAGCCGCGGGCGAGCTGCACGCCGCCGATGTACAGCTCGCCCGGGATGCCCACGGGCACCGGCCGCAGCTCGCGGTCGAGCAGGTGGATCTGCGTGTTGGCCACCGGGGACCCGATCGGCACGGTGCCGTGGCTCCCCTGCCGCTCGCAGGCCCAGTAGGTCACGTCGACCGCGGCCTCGGTCGGACCGTAGAGGTTGTGCAGCTCGGCGTCGAGCTTTGCAAAGAAGCGCTCCTGGTGCTCCAGGGTGAGCGCCTCGCCGCTGCAGATCACGCGGCGCAGCGACCGGCACGACCGGAGCTCCCGCTGCTCCAACCAGATGCGCAGCATGGACGGGACGAAGTGAAGCGTGGTGACGGCCTGCTCGCGGATCAGCTCCACCAGATAGTTGCTGTCCTTGTGCCCCTCGGGGCGGGCGATCACCAGGCGCGCGCCGGTGAGGAGCGGCCAAAACAGCTCCCACACCGAGACGTCGAACGAAAGCGGCGTCTTCTGGAGGACACGGTCGTCCGCCGTGAGGCCGTACTGCGCCTGCATCCAGAGGAGGCGGTTGGCGATCGCCCGGTGGCGGTTCATCGCCCCCTTGGGCCTCCCGGTCGAGCCCGACGTGTAGATGACGTAGGCGAGGCTCTCGCCCGTGGTCTCGCACCGCAACGGACGCAACGGCTGCCGCTCCAGGGTCCCGGCGATCTCCCCGAGGCGGACCGCGGTGCCGCGGTACTCGTCGATGCCGCCGATCTCGCGGTCGCCGAGCAGGAGGACCGCGGCGCCCGAGTCGGCGAGCATGTAGCGCAGGCGCTCCTCCGGATAGTCCGGATCGAGCGGCAGGTAGGCGCCTCCGGCCTTGAGGATGCCAAGGAGGCCGACCATCATCTCGAACGAGCGCGGGATGGCGAGGGCCACCACGCTCTCGGGACCGACGCCGAGCCCGCGCAGGTGCCAGGCGAGCTGGTTAGCCCGCTCGTGCAGCTCGCGGTAGGTCAGCTCCGCCCCCTCGAAGGCGAGCGCCACGGCCTCGGGCGTACGCTCGGCCTGAGCCTCTAGGAGGAGGTGGAGGTTGTCTTCCTCAGGATAGGAGACCGCCGTGTCGTTCCAGGCCGCGAGCTGGCCGCGCTCGGATTCGAGGAGCACCTCCAGGTCGCCGAGGCGCGCGGCGCCGCGCACCACCTGGCGGGCCATGGCGAGGAGCCGGTCGATGAGGGCCAGATCCGAGACGTACCGCTCGTTCCAGTGGAGCGAGATCTCCAGCTCGGAGGCGTTCTCGCTCACGATCAGGTGGACCTCGTTCTCGGGGAACGAGTCGTGGACCGTGAGGACCGAGCGGCCGCCCAGGAGGTCGAAGGCCGCGAAGTCGTAGAAGTTGTAATAGAAGCGGATCTTCTCCTCGCGCAGGAGCTGGCGCTGGAGGAGCACCGAGAGGTTCCGCATCTCGCCGAGGTTCCGGCGCTCTTCGCGCAGGCTCTCCAGGAGCGCGCGGACCGGGGTCTCGTCGCTGAGGAGGCTCCGCTCGAAGACGGTGGGGATGACCTGATGGAAGCAGCCGATCGTCCGCGCCGCTTCCGTACGCCCGCGCGGCCGGCCGCCGACCACGTCGTAGATCAGAAAGTCCCCGGCCGGAGCGAGGAGCCGGCCGAGCAGCGTGCCGAACAGGCCGCGCAGCAAGGCGGCCATCGAGATGCGGCCCTCGCAATAGCTGCGTAGCTCGGCGAGATCCTCCCCCGCCAGCACGGCCCGGCTCGACGCGGGGCGGGCCGGCCGCTGGACGCCGCTGTGGAGCTCCAGGGGGATGACCGTCTTCAGGCGCTCGGCCCAGAAGCTCTGGATCTCGGGCGTGTCGAAGTGAGCGAGGCTCTCGCCGACGGTCGTGAAGAACGAGAGGTCCGGAGCCGCCGTGCCCGATTGCGACGCGTACTCGGCCGCAGCCTTCTCCAGGAACAGCCGGCCCGACAGCGCGTCCGCCACGATGTGGTGGTAGGCCAGGAGAGCCACGTCCCCACCGGGAAGCCCGCGGACGAGAAAGGCGCGGAAGAGACTCCCCTTCTCCAGCCGGTACGGCGTCTTGACCTTCTCCTGGATCAGGGCGCTCCAGCCGGACACCTGATCCACCACCTCGAAGGGCAGCGCCGCCCCGCGCTCCACCACCTGGAGCATCTCGCCATGCCAGGAGAGGAAGCGGGCGCGCAGCGCGGGCTCGCGCTCGAACACGGCCGCCATCGCCTGGTGCCAGCGCTCGGGATCGACCGTCTGCCCGAGCGGCGCCGAGACGCCGAGGCTGTAGATCGTGCTCTCCGGCGCGACGGCGTGGTCGAGGAAGAGGTCGCGCTGCGTCGTGTTGAGCGGCGCGACCGTCTCGATCCGTCCGGGCTCCAGACCGAGCGCGGGGGCCACCTCCCCGGTGAACAGGGGGAGCATGCGGATGCGTTGCTCGGGGTCGGCGGCGAACGCCTCCAGCAGCTCCTGGTAGCGGCCCAGCATCCGGACCGCCGTGGCGGTGTCGAAGAGGTCCGAGCTGAATTCGAGGAGCCCCGTGATCTCCGGCTCGGTGTCGGAGAGCGACAGCAGCCAGTCGAACTTCGCCGCGGCCACCTCCAGCTCGAAGGGCTCCGGGGTGAGGCCCGGTAGCGCGAGGTCCGCCGTGGGCGCGTTCTGGAACACGAAGGCCACCTGGACCAGGGGGTTGCGGGAGAGGTCGCGATCGGGCCGCAGCTCCTCCACCAGCTTTTCGAACGGCAGGTCCTGGTGCGCGTACGCGCCCAGCGCCACCTCGCGCACCCGCCGCAGCAGCTCGCGGAAGGTCGGGTTGCCGGCGAGCCGCGTGCGCATCGCCAGGGTGTTGACGAAGAAGCCGATCAGCGGCTCGGTCTCCATCCGGTTGCGGTTCGCGATGCCCGCGCCGACCACGACGTCGTCCTGGCCGCTCGCCCGGTAGAGAAAGACCTTGAAGGCCGCGAGAAGCGCCATGAACAGGGTGACCCCTTCGCGCTGGCAGAGATCGCGCACGGCCCGCGACAAGGTCTCGGGGATGCGGAAGGTCAGCGCCTGCCCGTTGAAGCTCTGCATCGCCGGACGCGGCCGGTCGGTCGGCAGGTTGAGCGCGGGCGGCGCGCCGGCGAGGTGCTCCCGCCAGTAGGCGAGATGCGACTCCAGCCTCTCCCCCTGCAGGTGCTCGCGCTGCCAGGCCGCGAAGTCGGCGTACTGGACCGGCAGCTCGGGGAGCGGCGACTCCTCCCCCCGCACGAAGGCGGTGTAGAGGACCGACAGCTCGCGCAGGAGCACGCCGATCGACCATCCGTCCGAGATGACGTGGTGCAGGTTGAGGATGAGGAGATGCTCGCGCGGCGCGAGCGCCACGAGCGTGGCGCGGAACAGGGGGCCGCGGTCCATGTGAAACGGCCGCTCGGCCTCCTCCACCGCCGCCTGGCGCGCCCTCTCCTCGCGCTCGGCCTCGTCGACTTCGGTCAGGTCCACGACCTCGATCTCGACCGGCCGCGGCTCCGCGATCCGCTGCACCGGCCGGCCCTCCACGGTCTCGATCGTGGTCCGCAGCGTCTCGTGGCGGCGGACGATCTCGGAGAGGCTCCGCGCGAGCGCGCCGCGGTCGAGATCGCCGGTCAGCCGGAAGGCGGCAGGGACGTTATAGAAGTTGCTCCCCGGCTCGAAGCGGTCGAGGAACCAGAGCCGCTGCTGCGGGAACGACAAGGGGAGCTCACCGTCTCGCGGCACGGGCCGCAGGGCGGGGACTTGGGGAGCGGTCTCGTCGCGTTGCGCCTGCTGCTCCTGGAGCTTCTGGAGCAGCAGGCGGCGCTTGGCCGGGGACAGGCCCGCGAGGCGGTCGGTCGTTTCGTGGGGAGAGCTCATATCTGGAGATCCTCTGGCTCAAGGCCGGCCGATGATCTGTTCAGCTTCTTCTTCGGAGAGCCCCTCCAGCTCGGCGAGCAGGCGATCGAGGGCATCGCCGTCCGCCTGCTCGAGCTGGAGACCCTCGACGACCTCGGCGAGGCCGGCGACGGTCGGGGCTTCGAACATCACACGCAATGGAACGTCCACGCCGAAGGCTTCCCTCAGCCGCGAGACGACGCGCGTCGCCAGCAGCGAGTGGCCGCCCTGGAGGAAGAAGTCGTCGAGGATGCCGACCCGCGGCAGGGCGAGGAGCTCGCACCAGATCCTGGCGACCTCCTCCTCCACCGGCGTCCGCGGAGCCACGTAGAGGTCCTCGCCGCCCATGCGCTCGGCCGGCGGCTCCGGCAAGGCCTTGCGGTCGACCTTGCCGTTGGCGTTGATCGGCAGGCTCTCCAGGACCACGAAGGCCGCCGGCACCATGTACTCGGGGAGCTTCGGCTTGAGCAGTGCGCGCAGCTCCTCCGGGGTGAGCCCCGCATCGTCCGAGGCCACGTAGGCCACGATCCGTCGCTCGCCCAGATCCTCCCGCACGACGACGGCGGCCTCTTTGATCCCCGGGGTCTGCGCCAGCACGGCCTCGATCTCGCCGAGCTCGATGCGGAAGCCGCGGATCTTCACCTGGTGGTCGGTGCGGCCGAGGAACTCCGCGACGCCGTCCGCCCGCCAGCGCGCCAGGTCGCCGGTGCGGTAGAGGCGCGTGCCAAAGGCATCGGTCCGATCAGCAAAAGGATTGGGAATGAACTTCTCCGCCGTCAGGTCGGGCCGGCCGTGGTAGCCGCGCGCCAGGCCGTCGCCGCCCACGTAGACCTCGCCGGCCACGCCGGCGGGCACCGGCTCCAGCCGGCGGTCGAGCAGGAACATCGTGGAGTTGGCGACCGGCCGGCCGATCGGGAGGGGACCGTCCGGGTGCCCGCACGTGTACGTCGTGGTGAAGGTCGTCCCCTCGGTCGGTCCGTACCCGTTGATCATGCGGACGTGCGGCAGCTCGCGGACGACCGTCTCGACGAGCGGCACGGAGAGCACGTCGCCGCCGGCCAGGAGCTGCCGGAGCGGCGCCAACCCTTCCAGGTTTTCCTGCACCATCAGATGGAAGAGGCCGGCGGTCAGCCAGAGGGTGTCGACGCCCTGGGCGCGCACGATCTGTCCGATGTCCTGGAGCGAGGAGCGGTCTCCGGGCCCCCCACCAGGAAGAATCACCAGGCGTCCGCCGTTCAGCAGGGGACCCCAGATCTCCAGCGTCGAGGCATCGAACGCCGTGGGGGCAAGTTGGAGGAACACCCGGTCCTCGCCGAGATCGGCGAAGTTGGTGTTCCGCACCAGGCGGACCACGCCGCGGTGGGGCACGGCGACCCCTTTGGGCCGGCCCGTGGACCCGGAGGTGTACATCACGTAGGCCAGGCTCGACGGACCGGCGCCGCCGTCCCAGGCCGCCGGGTTCTGGCGCTCGATCCAGCCCCGGTCGGCGTCGAGGCGGACGAGGGGCGTACCGGTCGCGGGCAGCTTTTCGGCCAGGGCCGACGTGGTCAGGAGGACCACGGGCCGGGCGTCCTCCAGCATGAAGGCCAGCCGCTCCGGCGGATATTGCAGGTCGAGCGGCAGGTAGGCGCCGCCGGCCTTGAGGATGCCGAGGATCGAGACCAGCAGATCGAGCGAGCGCACCAGATAGAGGCCCACTAGGACGTCGGGTCCGACGCCCTTCCGGAACAGGGCGCGGGCGAGCTGGTTGGACCGGCGGTCGAGCTCGGCGTAGGTGAGGGTCTCGCCCTCGTAGGTGAGAGCGATGCGCCCGGGCACCCGCGCCGCCGTGGCCTGGAACAGCGCCTGGATCGTCTCGTCCCGCGGGTACTCCGTGGCCGTCCGGTTCCAGTCGGCCAGCAGCGTTGCGCGCTCCGCTGCGGAGAGGAGCGGCAGGGCGCCCACCGGCTCATCCGGCGCCGCGACCACGCCGGCCAGGAGCCGCCCGAAATGATCCGCGAGCCTCTCGACGGTCGAGGCGTCGAACAGGTCGGTCGCGTAGGCGATGCGGGCCGCGAGCCCCTCGGGCCGGTTCCAGACGTAGAGGATCAGGTCGAAGTGGACCGTCCGCCAGTCGAGCTCCTCGCGCTCGATCCCGATCCCGGGGGCGAACACCCGCGGGGCCTCGCTCTCGTCCTGCAGCACGAAGGCGATCTGGAAGAGCGGATTGGCGCCCAGGTTGCGGTCCGGCGCGAGCTCCTCCACCAGTCTCTCGAACGGGACGTCCTGATGCGCGTAGGCGGCGAGGGCCGTGTCGCGGACGCGCGCCAGGAGATCGTGGTAGCCGCGCCCCTCCCGCACCCGGTTGCGCAGCACCAGCATGCTGGCGAAGAAGCCGATCAGCCCCTCCACCTCGGAGCGGTTGCGGCCGGCCACCGGCGAGCCAACGACCGAATCCTCGCGGTCCGTCCAGCGCATCTGGAGGACCTGGAAGGCCGCGAGCAGGGCCATGAAGAGGGTGCTCCCCTGCCGGCGCGCCAGGGCCTTCACGTCGCGCGACAGCTCCGGAGCGATCTCAAAGGAATGGACCGCGCCGCGGAAGCTCTGGACCATCGGGCGCGGCCGGTCGCCCGGCAGGTCGTAGAGCGGCGCCGCGCCGGCGAGCTGATCTTTCCAATAGGAGAGCTGCGACTCCAGCACCGGGCCGGGGAGCCAGCTCCGCTGCCAGACCGCGAAGTCGGCGTATTGCACCGGCAGCTCCGGCAGCGGCGTTCCTTGATAGAGGGCCGACAGCTCGCTCGCCAGCACGTCGATCGACCAGCCGTCCGAGACGATGTGGTGCATGTTGAGAACGAGGCTGTGCGTCCCCGACTCCAGGGCCAGAAGCCGGGCGCGCAGCAGCGGTCCGCGGGTCAAGTCGAACGGCGTGAGCGCCTCCTCCAGGGCGATGCGCGAGGCCTCCCCCTCCGTCAGCTCCGCCGGAAGCGCGCGCAGATCGATCACCGGCAGCGCGAGGTCCGGAGCCGGGGCGATCACCTGGACCGCTCCGGCCCCTTCATCCTGGAAGGTGGTGCGCAGCGTCTCATGGCGGCTCGCCAGCTCGGTGAGGGCGCGCGCCAGGAGGCCGGGATTGAGGGCTCCTGACAGGCGCAGGACGGCCGGGAGGTTGTACACCGGACTGTCCGGCACGAGCTGGGCCAGGAACCAGAGAGCCTGCTGGGAGAAGGAGAGCGGCAGAGGGCTGTCGTCGCGGGACGCCCGGCGCAGCGGGGATGCGACGAAGCCCTGCGTCTCCTCGCGCTTCGCGGCGATGCGCCGGGCGAACGCCGCGACCGTCGGCGCTTCGAACAGGACGCGCACCGGCAGATCGACGCCGAGGAGGCTGCGCACCCGGGAGACGGCCTGCGTGGCGGTCAGCGAATGGCCCCCCAGGTCGAAGAAGTCCTGATGGATTCCGACCTCCTCGAGCCCCAGGATCTCCGTCCAGAGGCCCGCCACCATCTCTTCGAGCGGTGTGCGCGGCGCCTGCGAGATCTGCCCGGCCACTTCCTCCTGCGGAGCCGGCAGCGCATTGCGGTCCTCCGGAAGAGCGGCGAGCAGGACGAACGCCGAGGGCACCATGTACGCGGGCAGCCGTTCTTCGAGATGGGCGCGCAGCCCGTCCGAGGTGACGCCTGCGAAGCGCGGCACGGCGTAGGCCACGATCCGGCGGTCTCCCGGCGCGTCCTCCCGGACGACCACAACGGCTTCCTTCACTCCCGGAGCCCGCAGCAGCGCCGCCTCGATCTGCCCCAGCTCGATGCGGAAGCCGCGGACCTGGATCCGTTCCTCCACCCGTTCCAGAAAATCCATCCCCAGAGGCAGGCCTTCCACCGGCGCGTCCGGCGCGGCCACGACGCCGGCTACGATCCGATCGAACGACTCGGCGAAGCGGGCGATCGTCGCGGCGTCGTAGAGATCGGTGCTGTAGATCAGCCGGGCCGCGATCCCCTCCTCGCGGTCCCAGACGTGGAGGAGCATGTCGAACGGGCTGGCCTGCCAGTCCAGCTCCTCGCGCACGAAGCCCAGGCCCGGCGCGAAGGCGCCCTCGTCTTCCCCGTCCTGCTGCGCGATGGCGATCTGGAAGATCGGGTTCCCGGTGAGGTGGCGCTCCGGCGCCAGCTCCTGGACCAGCGTGCCGAACGGCAGGTCCTGGTGGGCGTAGCCGGCGAGCGCCATGGCGCGCACCCGCTCCAGCAGCCGGCGGTAGCCGCTCCCGCCGTCCACCGGCGTGCGGAGCGCCAGCATGTTGGCGAAGTAGCCGATCAGCCCCTCGACCTCGGAGCGGCCGCGGTTGGCCACCGGCGAGCCGACGATCTGGTCTTCGCGGTGCGTCCAGCGCAGCAGCAGGATCTCGAACGCCGCGAGCAGGGCCATGAAGACGGTGCTCCCCTGCCGGCGCGCCAGCGACCGGACCTGCCGCGACACCTCCGCCGGCAGGCGGAAGGCGTGGACCGCCCCGCGGAAGCTCTGGGCCGCCGGCCGCGGCCGGTCGCCGGACACGTCGTAGAGCGGCTCCGCGCCGGCGAGCTGCACCTTCCAGTAGGAGAGCTGGGATGCGAGGACAGACCCGGTCAACCAGGAGCGCTGCCAGGCCGCGAAGTCGGCGAGCTGCACCGGCAGCTCCGGCAGGGTCTCGCCGCGGTAGAGGGCGGCCAGCTCGCGGGTCAGCACGTTGAGCGACCAGCCGTCGGCGACGATGTGGTGGAGGTTGACGACGAGCGCGTGCTCCGCGGCGTCCAGGATCAGGAGCCGGACGCGCGCCAGCGGTCCCCGCTCCAGGTCGAACGGCGTGGCGGCCTCCGCCATGGCGAGGCGCGCGGCCTCGCTCTCTCGCTGCCCGGCGGGCATTCCGCGGAGGTCAGTCACCGGGAGCGAGGTCTCCACGGACGGCGGCGCGATCACCTGGACCGCGGCGGCGCCGTCCCCCCGGAATGTCGTGCGCAGCGTCTCATGGCGCGCCACGACCCCCGCCCAGGCGCGGGCCAGGCGGTCGACGTCGAGCTCCCCCGACAGGCGGAGCACGGCCGGTACGTTGTAGGCGGCGCTGTCAGGGGCGAGCCGGGAGAGGAACCAGAGCCCCTGCTGTGTGAACGAGAGCGGCGCGGTGCCGTCTTCGCGGGCGACCCGCCGCAGCGGCGCCGCCGTTTCCCGGTCCGCTCCGCCCGCCGGCTCGATCCGCCGGGCGAGCGCCTCGATGGTGAGGTGCTCCAGGACGGTCCGCATCGGCAGATCGACGCCCAGAGCGTCGCGCAGCCGGGAGACGACCTGTGTCGCGGTCAGCGAGTGGCCGCCCAGCTCGAGGAAGTTGTCGGTGACCCCCACCCGAGCGAGGCCCAGGACCTCTGCCCAGATCGCGGCGAGCGCCTCCTCGCGCGGCGTCCGCGGCGCCACGTGGCTCTCGCGCCCCCCGTCCCACACCGGCGCCGGCAGCGCCTTCCGGTCGACCTTGCCGTTCGGGGTGAGCGGGAAGGCCTCCAGGAGCACGCAGACCGCGGGCACCATGTGCTCGGGGAGCGTCGTGCGCAGGAAGTCCCGCAGCTCGCGGCTCGGCGGCAGCGCCTTTCCGGCCTTCGCCGAGACGTAGGCCACGAGGCGCTTGTCGTCGCCTTCCTCCCGCGCCATCGCGAGCGCCCGCTCCACCGCCGGGTGGCTCTCCAGGGCGGCCTCCACCTCCCCCAGCTCGATGCGGAAACCGCGGATCTTCACCTGGTGGTCGATCCGCCCCAGGTAGTCGAGCTCGCCGTCGGGGCGCGTCCGCGCCAGATCGCCGGTGCGGTAGAGGCGGTCCCCAGGCGGGCCCCACGGGTTCGGCACGAAGCGCTCGGCGGTGAGGTCGGGGCGCTCCAGATACCCGCGCGCCAGCCCGAGGCCGGCCAGGTAGAGCTCGCCGGACTCCCCCGCCGGAACCAGGCCGCCGGCCGGGTCGAGCAGATAGGCCTGCGTCCCATCGACCGGCCGGCCGATGGCCGGCGCGGCCGTGTCGTGCCGCGGCATGCAGAAGAACGTCGAGTAGGTCGTGTCCTCGGACGGGCCGTAGAGGTTCCAGACCTGATCCGCCGCGGTGTTCTCGTAGATCTGCCGCACCAGCGCGCCGGAGAGGGCCTCCCCCGCCAGGTTGACGGTCGAGACGCTCGCCGGCAGCCCGCCGCCGCGCAGGAGCTGGGCCAGGGCCGAGGGGACGGTGTTGACCAGCGTGACCTCGCCGGCCGCCGGAAGAGTCGGGAGCGCGAGGGCGTTCTCGGCCAGGTAGACCGTCCCGCCGAGGGAGAGCGGCACGAAGATCTCGAAGACCGAGAGGTCGAAGCAGACCGACGTCGCCGCCAGCACGCCGCGCAGGCGGTCCAGGCCGAAGACCTTCTCCGCCCAGGCGATCAGCGCCACGGCGCTGCGGTGAGGGATCGCCACCCCCTTCGGCCGGCCGGTCGATCCCGAGGTGTAGATCAGGTAGGCCAGGTTGTCGGGAGACCACTCGGAGGACAACCCGGGAGATCTCCGCGGCTCCTCGGGACCGGCTCCTTCCGAGGCGGCCAGGCGGTCCAGGCAGAGCACCCGGTCGGCCCGGACCGGCAGACGGCCGAGCAGCCTCTCCTGGGTCAGCAGCACGGCTGCGCCCGAGTCTTCCTGGAGCAGGCGCAGGCGCTCCTCCGGATACGCGGGATCGAGCGGCACATAGGCGCCGCCCGCTTCCAGCACGCCCAGGAGCCCCACCACCAGGTCCGCCGTGCGCTCGGTGCACACCGAGACGCGCACCTCGGGTCCGACGCCCATCCGCCGGAGCTGCCGGGCGAGATCCAGGCTGCGCCGCCGGAGCTCGCGGTAGGTCAGCCGCTCGTCGCCGGCCACCAGCGCGGTGGCCTCCGGAGTGCGGGCGGCCTGCTCCCCCACCAGCTGGTGGAGGCAGAGATCAGTATGAGAAGCGCTCATGATTTTCTCAGGTCCCTTTGGTCTTACCATCGCAACCTCTTCAACGAAGCTTGTGGAGAATCCCCTCACCACCTCGATGAGGTGGCGCTTCATCGGTCGCTGGCGCGCTCAGCCTTCGAGGGCCAGCGCGGCGTCAGGTGTTTCGGAGATGGGTGTTTCGGAGATGGCGTCGGGGATGTCCTCCTCCAACGAGCGAAGCCTGGAGGAGGAGAGGCTCCAGAGGGTGGCGGCGATCAGAAGGAGGCCCATGGTGACGAACTGGAGCCCGATCCCGTGGCCCGGTCCGACGCCGAGGACCCTTCCCACGCTGCCGGCGAGCCGCCCGCCGGGGGCGAGGAGAGGCTCGAAGACGCGGTCGGCCAGAGGTCCTGCCGCGAGATACGAGAGCGGAACCGTGAGCTGCTCCAGGAGCTGGCGCGTGCCGAACACGCGTCCCTGCAGCTCGGGCTCCACTTTGGTCTGCCAGAGCGCCTGGTCGCAGCCATTGATGATCGGCACCACGAAGCAGAGCAGGAAGATCCCCGAGGCGATGACAGGCATCGAGCCGGCGGCGCCCATGACGAGGCAGCCCAGCCCGAGCACAGGGCTGAAGGCGAGGATGCCGGTCATGCGCCGGGCGGGCCCTCCCCAAACGCTCATCACCAGCGCGCCGCACAGGAAGCCCATGCCGCCGGTCGAGAGCACCATCCCCAGCTGCGTCGCCGTGCCCCGCGCCAGGACCAGCGGCGTCGACAGCACCTGGCTCATCGCGAGCAGGAGGTTGACCAGGGCGAAGAAGGCCAGCAGACCCAGGAGGCCCGGCCGCTGGCGCAGATAGCGGAAGCTGAAGGCCGCCTCCTCCAGCAGAGAGCCGGGAGCCTCGGCCTCGGCGCGCTCCGGGTTCGGAATGCGCGCCAGAAAGAGCGTCACCATGCCGATCCCGAAGGTGGCCAGGTCGCAGGCGACGAGCCCTGGCAGACCGATGACAGGCACGAGCGCTCCGGCGAGCAGGGGGCCGGCGATCTGCGCCGCCGAGCCGCCGAGCTGCAGCAGGCCGTTGGCCCGCCCCAGGCCGTCCTTGGAGACCATGAGCGTCACCGTGGCCGCGAATGCCGGGATCTGGAACGACAGGAACGCCGCCGAGAAGCCCACGATGACGTAGATGCACCAGAGCTCGAGCCGGTCGGCAAGGAGGAGCGCCAACAGGGACAGCGTGCCCAGGGCGGCGCCCACGTCGGTCAGGGCGAGCACCGTCCGCCGCTTCCAGCGGTCGATGTAGATGCCGGCGAAGGGTGCGAGCAGCAGCCCCGGCACGGAGGCGCACACGAAGATCAACGTCAGATCCGTCACCGAGCCCGTGCGCTGGTAGACCCAGACCCCGAGCCCGAAATTCGTCAGCTCCGTTCCCAGGAGCGAGATGACCTGCCCCAGCCAGACCAGGCGAAAATCCCGCATCCGCTGCGCTTCCAATGTCCTTCCTTCCAGTCCCACGTCGAGCACCTCCCTGCGACAGGATGCGGGTTGTACCACAACACAAGTTAAAAGTTAAATTTCAATAAGGTGACAACGCGGTCACAAGGCGGCTTCCATGGTTTACCAAATTACACACTCTGCCATGCTGAATCACCATTTTTTAAGAACCCCTTGACAACTCTTCTCCGGGTCATACAATACGGAGCTACGACAGCTTCTGGCTTGTTGTTGATCATCGTCGCAGCGTTCCTTTCTGCAGACCGTTGTACGACCTTTGTAAAGATTGCCGATGGCTGGACAACACAACACCATCATCTTCGTCCCTCATGCCCACGCGAAGCTCCGGAAGTGGAGGGTGACGAACCTGCAGATCGGCCTTGTGGTCGGCGCCTTCCTCCTCCTCACTCTCGCCGCGTCCTTCTTCATCTGGTCCCACTTCAACACCCCGTTGAACCCCGTCGAGGTCACGCGTCTCCAGAAGGAGAACGACGAGCTCCGGCAGGTGAACCAGACGTTCGAGGCGAGCATCCAGAAGCTTCAAGACCAGCTCACCAGCTATGAGGACCGCACCCGCGACCTCGCCATCGTCGCCGGGGTCGAGAGCCTGGGCGACGGCGTCGAAGCCGGGATCGGCGGCACCGCGCCCGACGAAGCCAGCCTGACGGACCTGCCCAAGATCCAGGCGCGGGCGGCGCTCTTGGACGGCGCCCTCGACCAGGTCGAGGACCGGCTGGAGCAGCGGATGCGCTGGATCTCCTCCACCCCCGCCATCACGCCCGTCCGCGGGATCCTCACCAGCAGCTTCGGCTACCGCGCCGACCCGATGACGCACGGCCGCGGCAACCACCAGGGGATCGACATCGCGGCGGCCTACGGCCTCCCGGTGCACGCGAGCGGCGACGGCCTCGTCCTGCAGGCCGGCGAGCAGGGCGGTCTCGGCAAGGCTGTGTTCATCGCTCATGGCTACGGTCTGACCACCCGCTACGGTCACATGTCGGCGATCACCGTCCGCCCCGGCCAGCGCATCAAGCGCGGCGATGTGATCGGCAAGGTCGGCAACACCGGCCGCTCGACCGGTCCGCACCTCCACTACGAGGTGCGCATGGACGGCGAGCCGCTCAATCCGATCGGCTACATGCTCGATAACGGCAGCGGGCCGCTGTAACCCTCACCCCCGGGGCAGGACACAGGGAGAGAAGTCTCCCTCCTGCCCGGCTTTGCCTTCCTCCCCCGCCAACAGCTCCACCTCCAGCAACGCCGTGGTCATGGTGATGCGCGTCGCCGCCGCGACCCGCTCGGAGACCGCATCCGCCACGACCGCCACCCGCTCCCCCATCTCCACGGGAAGATCGTTCCTTCCCAAGGCGCGGCGCAGCAGCCGCAGCAGCGGCAGACAGGCTTCCAGGAGGAAAAATGGCAGGCCGATCGCTCTGGCGAGCTGTTGCAGGTCGGCTTTCTCGGGTTCCAGCTTGCCGTTCTCCAGAAGCGAGATCCGGCTCTTGTTCCACCCCGCGGCCCGGGCGAGCTCCGTTTGATTCCATCCGCGCAGAGCGCGGAGGAAGCGGACGGCGAGGCTCAGATCGTCACGGTCCCAACTCCAGCTCATGCGTTTTCTCCTCCCAGTGGCGGTTCGCGCCGACGCCGGCCGCGTAGTCGTTCCGTCCTCCGGAGAGCCAATCCGGGCGCCGCGTAGCCACCGAATTCGCCGCGTGGCCACCAAATTCGCCGCGTGGCCGATAAATTCGCCGCGTAGCCGTTAACCCGGCCGCGGAGCCGCTATTTCCCGCGCGGATTGGCTATCCGGCTCCGCGGATTCGTTAGCTCGGCCGTGGATCCGTTATCTCCCACGTGGATCGGCAATCCGGCTCCACAGATCCGTTACCTCGGCCGCGGATCTGCTATCTCCCGGGTGGATGGGCTATGGGCGCCGTGGATTCACTCCACCGGCCGCGGAACCGTTGTCTCGGGCGTATAGCGGCAACCCGGCACCTACTGCGTCGTCCGCATCGCTGATGTGCGCTCGGCGGAAGAAATTCCGTGGGTCTGCGGCACTATAGCTGCGGAACGCGCCCATGCAGCCATCCCGGTTGTCTCCGGAGCGCGCCGGACCCAAGGAGCTTCCTATGCCTCGTTTGTCCCCTATGCGTCTCGCCTGCGGTCTGCTCGTCCTCTCCCTTTTCGCCACCCCGACGCTCGCCGCGGCCTCGCCGGCCCCTCAGACCTCGGGTCTCGCGGCGGGGCTCTCCAGCCTGTGGAGCTGGGTGCTGGGGCTTTGGGGGGAGGAAGGGTGCTATATCGACCCAGATGGCAGGTGCCGTGCCGGGATGAGCAGTGTGCCGAGCGCGCCGGAGAGTGAGAACGGCTGCTATATCGATCCCGACGGCGGTGGGTGCCGGGAACGCACCCAGAGCACTACGCCGAGCACGACTGACAAGTTGGATGAAGGCTGCTATATCGACCCGAGTGGCGGTTGCCGCGGCTGAACCGGCCTCGAACGTCCATCGTTCCCAGGACGGCTCCCCCCCACTGTAGAGACGCCCCGTGGGGCGTCTCCTCCAGAGGCACCCGCACCACCTCAGCGTCTTCGGGAAACGGCCGCGCCGCCGCAGGAGACGCCCCACGGGGCGTCTCTACAGTGGGGGGAAGCCTCTGTGTTCAAAGCGATGGGAGGGGTCTTCCCGGGCTTCTCGCAGATACTGGGCAAGATGCCGGATCAGGTCCACCGTCGCCTCGTGCCTCTCCACGGCTTCGCGGAAAAGGAGGAGGGCGGCCAGCGCCTCGCGGTGAATTCCTTGAACGTGGAAGATTTCGACCAACTCTGCAGCCAGGTCGCGGACTCTGGGCCAGCGAGCTTGCTTCAGGTGGATCTCGGCGAGGTCGAGCGCTGCCAAGGCAGCATCGAAAAAGTTCCCTTGACTCTCGAACTCCCTCCGAATTGCTTCGAGCGATCGAGCTGCGGTTTCTTCGTCACCGAGACCGGCGGCGACCTCCGCCGTCAACCACTGAAGTCTGAGCAGGTGATTCTCTCCTCCAAGCGAGTCCGCCAGACCCCAGATCGAAGGTAGAAGCGCTCGTGCTTCTTGATGTCGGCCGAGACGACAGAAATTGGCTGCTCGATTGAAGTGTATGGCGAGCCCAAAGCGCGGCTCCTGCACGGGACCGGCACATGCGGCTGCTAGCTCTAGAGTTTCTAGAGCCTCCTCGTACTGGCCGCACGCGTGCTGGACATGAGATTTCTTGATCAGGATGTTGCCTGCACCGAGACCAGAGCTTAAAGACAGCGCCCTTTCGAGAAGGGCCGTCGACTCATCGAATCTGCGCTGGGCTCGCCGCAGTGAAGCCTCCAGATCGAACAGCCGTGCTTCGTCCAACGCCGGGTCACCCACAGTCCCCATTCTCCAAAGCCTGTGCGCTTCGGCCAAAACCGAGTCCGCCACAGGGAGTTGGCCCCCAACTCGGAACGCATTCGCAATAAACCCCTTCGCAAACCCCTGACACCGCAGGCTCACCTCCCCCGGCACCCGCTCGGCCACAGACAGAGCCAGCTCGGCCAGGACCATCGCGCGGCTGGCGCTGCGGCCCGCTGCTCTTACGCTCTCATCGCACAACCGGCGCACCAAAGCCGGCGTGCACACTTCAGGATTCTCATCAAGATAGACGCGCCGCTCTTCGGCCGATCGAGACCGCAGCTCCTTCCACACCTCCTCCGCCTTGGCGCGGGCGCGGCGGACTCGCGCCTCCTCCAGCTCCCGGGGCAGCTCGGCGTCGAGCGCTTCGAGGGCCTGCTGCTGAACCCGGGCGCGCGCCGCCTGCACGATCCGGCGCTCGCCGGGGGTGAGGCCGGTGTAGCCGGGGATCTCCTCGCCCTCGGCCGGCCGCTTCCCCGCGAGATAGTCCAGCGTCCGCTCGACCTCGCTCACGTCGAAGCCGAGAAGGACGGCCGCCTCGTCGAGGATCATCCGGTCCAACCCGCGGCCGGTGCGGATCCAGGAGCTGAACGTCTCCGGCTTCACCTTCAGCTCGGCGGCCAGCTCCTGCTGGCTCCTGCCCGCGCGGCGCAGCAGGATGAGCAAGGTCAACGCCAACGGCGGTGGGATCTTGCGGCTCATGGGGTCTCCTCTGGACCAGGTTTCACCTTTGAGTAAGTGCGCGCCACGCCAGGATCGTGACACACAGACGCAATCTCGTAATCTCTCTCCAAGTAATTCCGAGGCAGCACCAACACTGTTGAGAGTGCGGGCGCCGCCGGCCCGTCCGGTCTACCCTGCCGGCCGGAGGGATGATTGATGAGCCAGATTGCCAGGATGCGCAGCGGTCTCCGCGAGGCCGCCGAAAATCTCCAGGAGACGCGCGAGAAGCTGCTCGGTCTTTTGCAGGAGGCCCGGCGCGGTGCCCCGCCCGAGGACGACAGCGACGCCGAGCCACACCCGCTGTCAGAGATGAGGGCGGTCATCGAGTGCGGGATGCACGACAATCTCAACCCGCTGATCCAGGCTCTCCTCGCCGCCTCCGTCTGAGCCATGGGCGGCCAGCTCAATGGCTCCACCCCGGAGCTGCGGCGCATCCGCCATCTCATCCGCAGCTTCTTCGCGGACTACCTCCGGATCTTCGAGCCAGAGGCGGCGGCCGGGATGTGGCTGGACCGGATCGCGTTCAACCGGATGACGCTCGACGGCGTCGGCCTGCTCGCGGAGGTGCCGAGCCGGCGGCGGGAGGGAGGAACAGTGAGCGTCCTGGTGCAGATCGAGCCGGAGGCGCTGCCCTCCTCCGCCGCCGCCGACCGCATTCGCCGGTCTCTGCAGAACCTGCGGATCCCTTGGGGAGCCCCGGTCCTCGCCTCGCTCCTCTACCTGCGGGGCGGCCGGCCGGGAGCGCACCTGAAGGCGGGAGCGGTGGCCGAGGTCGGCGGGGTCGAGATGGTACGGATCTGGTACACGGTGTTCTCCCTGGCGGCGACGCGGGCGGAGTCCTACCTGAACCGGCCCGAGCCGCTTGCCTGGGCGCTCGCCGCCTGGATGCGGCCCACGGAGAGGTCGGCCGACGAGCACCGCCGCGCCTGTCTGGAGCGCATCGCCGCCGCCGCTCTCGACGAAAAGAGGCGTGTTCTGCTCCGGCGGAGCGTCAATCCTCTGCTCCATCGAGGGTGACCTCTCCCCGGTCTCCTCGCGGAATTCTTTCTGCTAGACTGCGGGTTGTAGCCCATGCCGCGGGGTGTCGCCCCACGTTCCTTTCCAAGACCATACGAGAGCTCGATGATCAACCGACTCCTTACCGCAATTTTCGGCAGTCAACACGAACGGGACGTCAAGAAGATGCTGCCGGACGTGGCGGCCATCAATGAGATGGAGCCACAGATCAAGGCGCTCTCCGACGAGGGCCTGCGCGCCAAGACCGAGGAATTCCGTCGCCAGCTCGCCGACGGCACGGCGACCCTCGACGACCTCCTCGTCCCCGCCTTCGCCGTGGCCCGCGAGGCCGCCTGGCGGAGCGTTGGGATGCGCCCCTTCGACGTCCAGCTCATGGGTGGCATGGTCCTCCACAACGGCCGCATCGCCGAGATGAGGACGGGCGAGGGCAAGACCCTCACCGCCACCCTCCCCGTCTATTTGAACGCTCTCGAAGGCAAGGGCGTCCACGTGGTCACGGTCAACGACTACCTGGCGCGCCGCGACTCGGAGTGGATGGGCAGGATCTACCGCTTCCTCGGCCTCTCGGTCGGCGTCATCCAGCACAATCTCTCGGACGTCGAGCGCAAAGAGGCCTACGCCTCCGACATCACCTACGGCACCAACAACGAGATGGGCTTCGACTACCTGCGCGACAACATGAAGTTCGACCTGGAGTCGATGGTCCAGCGCGGGCACCACTACGCGATCGTCGACGAGGTGGACTCCATCCTCATCGACGAGGCGCGCACGCCGCTCATCATCTCGGGTCCGTCGGAAGACGCGGTCGACAAGTACTACTCCATCGACCGCATCATCCCCAAGCTGGTCAAGGGCGAGGAGATCGACGAGGGCGACGGCAAGAAGAGCGCCACGGGCGACTTCCTGATCGACGAGAAGGGCCACTCGGTCAGCCTGACCGACGAGGGCGTCGAGAAGGTCGAGCGCCTGCTCGGGATCAAGAACCTCTACGACCCCGAGAACATGGAGGTCCTCCACGGCGTCAACCAGGGCCTGCGCGCCCACGCCCTCTACCAGCGCGACGTGGACTACCTCGTGGAGAACGGCAAGGTCGTCATCGTCGACGAGTTCACCGGCCGCAAGATGGAAGGCCGGCGCTGGTCCGACGGCCTGCACCAGGCGGTCGAGGCGAAGGAGGGGGTGAAGATCGAGCGCGAGAACCAGACGCTCGCCACGATCACCTTCCAGAACTACTTCCGGATGTACAAGAAGCTCGCGGGCATGACCGGCACCGCCGACACCGAGGCCTCCGAGTTTGGCCAGATCTACAAGCTCGACGTGACGGTCATCCCGACGAACCAGGAAATGATCCGCGACGACCGGGCGGACCTCGTCTACCGCACCGCCAACGAGAAGTGGAAGGCGGTCGTCGACGAGATCCGCGAGTGCCAGGCGAAGGGGCAGCCGGTGCTGGTCGGCACGGTCTCGATCGAGAAGAGCGAAATGCTCTCGAAGCTCCTGACCCGCCCGCCCGCGGTCAAGCACGTGGTGCTCAACGCCAAGTACCACGAGCGCGAGGCCTCGATCGTGGCGCAGGCCGGCCGCAAGAACGCGGTCACCATCGCCACCAACATGGCCGGCCGCGGCACCGACATCATCCTCGGCGGCAACCCCGAGGGCCTGGCCCGCTCCGAGGCGGATCCGGCGGTCGAGCTCGAGAAGTACGAGGAGGCCCTGGCGCGCTACCAGGAGATGTGGGAGCGCGAGCGCAACGAGGTCCTCGCCGCCGGCGGCCTGCACATCCTCGGCACCGAGCGCCACGAGTCGCGGCGCATCGACAACCAGCTCCGCGGCCGCTCCGGCCGCCAGGGAGACCCGGGCTCCTCGCGCTTCTATCTGTCGCTCGAAGACGACCTGATGCGCATCTTCGGCTCCGACCGTATCCAGGGGCTGATGGGCAAGCTGGGCATGGAAGAGGGCGAGGCCATCGAGCACGGCATGGTCTCCAAAGCCATCGAGCGGGCCCAGAAGCAGGTCGAAGGGCGGAACTTCGAGATCCGCAAGCACCTCCTCGAGTACGACGACGTGATGAACAAGCAGCGCGAGGCGATCTACAAGCTGCGCCGCGACATCCTCGAGGGGAAAGAAGGCCGGGAGTACGTCCTGGGGCTGGTCACCAACATCCTCGACGCCCTGATCGAGACCCACTGCTCCGACAAGATCGATCCCGAGGATTGGGACTTGAAGGGCCTGCGCACCGAGCTCCTCGCCTTCTTCAATCTGATCCCGCAGGATCTCGGCGCGAAGCTCGAGGACCTGGGGATCGACGAGCTGCGCGAGACGCTCGCGAACGCGGTCGAGCAGCGCTATGCCGAGCGTGAGGCGCGCCACGAGCCGGAGATCTTCCGCAGCTTCGAGCGGGCCATCATGCTCCACGAGGTGGACACCGCCTGGAAGGACCACCTCCTGGCGCTCGACCACCTCAAGGAGGGCATCGGCCTGCGCGGCTACGGCCAGCGCGACCCGCTCAACGAGTACAAGCGGGAGAGCTTCGAGCTGTTCCAGGCGATGAAAGAGCGGATCGAGGACGCCATCGTCCAGAAGCTCTACCGCTACGAGCCGGTCACCGAGGAGCAGCTCGCCGAGCAGCGCCGCCGCCGCGAGGCCGTCCAGGCACCGCGGATCGAGCTCTCGGCACCGCCCAAGGTGGAGGGACCGGTGCGCCCGCAGCCGAGCGCCAACAAGGACGCCAAGGTCGGACGCAACGATCCCTGCCCCTGCGGCTCGGGCAAGAAGTACAAGAAGTGCCACGGTGCGGCAGTGACGGTCGGATAGATCCCGCCCCGGGTTGAGATCCCGCCCCGGGTTGAAACCCGGGGCTATCCAGGATGCCGTCCCTCCAGGACGGAGGCGAGGCGTTCGCCTCTCCGTCCCGTCAGGGACGGCGGCACTTAGCCCCGGGTTTCAACCCGGGGTGGTTGCCACGGCGCTGCCGGATCGGTTGCCGCGTCGCCGCCGAATGCTGGCCACGGCGCTGCTGGATTGGTCGCCGGACGATGGCCGGGGGTGAGGGCCTTCGGTGATATTCTCCGGTCATCCCAGACCTGACCGAGACCAAAAAACACTCATGATCGACTTCGAGCCACGCCTCGCCCTGACGTTCGACGACATCTCGCTCGTCCCCGGCCTGTCCGAGTCCCATCCGAACGATGTGGAGCTGCGGACTCGAGTCTGCCGCGGGATCGACATGAACATCCCGATCCTCTCCTCCGCCATGGATACCGTCACCGAGTCCCGCCTGGCCATCGCTCTGGCCCAGGAGGGCGGCATCGGCGTCGTCCACAAGAACCTCCCGATCGAGGTGCAGGCCGAGGAAGTGGACAAGGTGAAACGCAGCGAAGCCGGGATGATCGTCGACCCGGTCACGATGCGCCCCGACCAGAGCATCCGCGACGCCCTCGCCGTGATGGCCCGCTACAAGATTTCCGGCGTGCCCGTCACCTCCGAGGAAGGGCACCTGGTCGGCATCCTCACCAACCGCGACCTGCGCTTCGAAGACAACCCGGACAAGAAGATCAGCGAGCTGATGACCAAGGAGGACCTGGTCACGGTCCCTGAAGGCACCACGCTCGAACAGGCGCGCAGCCTCCTCCACCAGCACCGGATCGAGAAAGTCCTGGTGGTCGATACGGACGGCAACCTCAAGGGCCTGATCACAGTCAAGGACATCCAGAAGGCGATCCAGTACCCGAACGCCTGCAAGGACGAGCTCGGGCGCCTCCGCTGCGGCGCCGCCATCGGCGCCTCCGGCGACTATCTGGACCGCGCCGCGGCCCTCGTTCGCGCCAAGGTGGACCTCCTGGTGATCGATTCCTCGCACGCGCACAGCCGCGGTGTGTTGAACGCGCTGGAGGCGGCCCGCGAACGGTTCCCCGACGTGCGGATCGTGGTCGGGAACGTGGCCACGGCCGAGGGGACGCTGGCGCTCATCGAGCGCGGAGCCGACGCCGTCAAGATCGGCATCGGGCCGGGCAGCATCTGCACGACCCGTGTGGTCACCGGCGCCGGTGTGCCGCAGGTCACGGCGGTGATGGACTGCGCCCAGGCGGCAGCCGAGCACGGCGTGCCGGTGATCGCCGATGGCGGCATCAAGTTCTCCGGCGATCTGACGAAGGCGCTCGCCGCCGGGGCGCATTCGGTGATGATCGGCTCGCTCTTCGCCGGCACCGAGGAGAGCCCCGGCGAGACCATCCTCTACCAGGGACGGACCTTCAAAGCCTACCGCGGCATGGGCTCCCTCTCTGCCATGTCGCGCGGAAGCGCGGACCGCTACTTCCAGGAGGGTCCGGCGAGCAGCGGCGGCAGCCTCGCCAAGCTGGTTCCCGAGGGGATCGAGGGCATGGTGCCGCACAAGGGGAGCGTCCACCAGATGCTCCCCCAGCTCACCGGCGGCCTGCGCGCCGGCATGGGCCTGGCCGGCTGCGCCACGGTCGAGGAGCTGCGCACAAAAGCCCGCTTTGTCCGCATCTCCCCCGCCGGCCTGAAGGAAGGGCATGCGCACGACGTGATCATCACGAAGGAAGCGCCGAACTATTGGGTGGAGAGATAAGAAAGTCTGTAGCACAAACTGGTTCTTGACAGACAGATCCACCACGGCTATTCTCTCTCTAGGTTTGCATCGCAGACCAGTCCTCAACAGAATGGAGGAAACGATGAGAGAAGCCACCTTTGGAGAGATCTCCGCCGAAGATCGGCCGTACACCTTCCACCCCGGGAAATGGCGGGCGGCGGCCTCGCTGGTCGCCATTCTTCCGGCGGCTGGCGCGGCCTACGGTGCTCTGTCCCTGTTCCACGCCTTCGGAGAGATGGCCCGTGCCGGCGTCGGAGGCGTCGGGCCTGTGACGACCGTTCTCTACCAGGCGAACCCTCCCCTGATCGCAGCCGTACTGCTCGCCGCCGTGATCGCCGGCTCTCTGGCGGTCGCCGTGGCGCGCCATCCGGAACGGGCCGCCGCGCTCCCCGGGCTCCCGTTCTTTCTGATCTCCGCCCTGGCGTGCGCGCCCGCGCTGCTCCTCTGGATCACCGAGAGCTTCCCTCTGGACTTCCTGGCCGGCCGCGTGGTGGGAGGCGTGCAGGAGACATCGCAGCACCTGCAGAATCTCCTGTACGGCACCACCACGGCGGCGGTCGTGGTCATCGTGTGCGCCCTGGTCGCCTGGGCGCGCTCCCGGGCCCCGCGCCCGGTGTCGAACGCGCTGGTCTGGGGAGGAGCGGCGTTCCTGTGGCTCGGCCTGGCCGTGGCCTTCGGGGCGAGGACGGTCTATCTGGTCGAGGCGGCGGCTCGCGGCATCCTCTAAAGGACCTGCCGCCGCGCTATCCTCTTCCTTGGTGAAGCCCTTTTTCCACCCCCGGCTGATCAACGACCCGTTCGGCGACCCGGGGGTGTACGTCGATTTCCTGTTCGAGAAGCGCGCCCTCCTCTTCGATCTCGGGGATCTCCACACTCTCTCGTCGCGGCAGCTCCTGCGGGTGACCCATGCGTTCGTGTCGCACGCGCATATGGACCACTTCTCGGGCTTCGACTCCATCCTGCGGGTGCTTCTGGGACGGGAGAAGGCCGTGCACCTGTTCGGCCCCCCGGGGTTCATCGATCGCGTCGAGCACAAGCTGGCCGCCTATACGTGGAACCTGATCGAGAGCTATGAGAACGAGCTGCTGTTCCGGGTCACCGAGGTCGGGCCGGACGCTTCCGGTGTGACCGCCGGCTTCAGCAGCCGGCGCGGCTTCGTCCGGGTGCCGGCCGCTCCGCTGGACCTCGCCGGCGGAGTCCTGGTGGATGAGGAGACGTTCCGCGTCCGTGCCGCCGTGCTCGATCACCGCATCCCGTGCCTCGGCTTCGCCCTGGAGGAAAAGTTCCACGTCAACGTCTGGAAGAACGGCCTCGAGAGCCTGGGGCTGCCCACCGGCCCCTGGCTGCGCGATCTCAAGTCCGCCGTGGCGCGGGGGGATGCGGACGAGACGCCGGTCGAGGTGCGCTGGCGCGACAATGGCGCGATCCATGAGGCCCGCGTCCCCTTGGGGGAGCTCCGGGCCAAGGCGCTGCGGATCGTTCCGGGACAGAAGATCGCCTACGTCACCGACGTGGTCTACCATCCGGCCAACGCCGCGGCCATTCTCGATCTCGCGCAGGACGCCGACCTTCTATTCATCGAGGCGACCTTCGCCGCCGAGGAGGAAGAGAGGGCGGCCGAGAAGTACCACCTGACCAGCCGGCAGGCCGGGCTGCTCGGACGCCGCGCCGGAGTGAAGCGGCTCGTTCCCTTCCACTTCTCCCCCAAGCACTCCGAGGAAGGCGACCGCCTCCTTCGCGAGGCCCTCGAAGCATTTGCCGGGAATGGCCCTCCCAAATTGTCCTCCCTAGAGGACGATCAGGGTCTGCACGCACCCTGAGAAGGGTTGGCGAGACCTTTGCAGTCTCTGAGATGTGGAAGGGAGGAAACTATGTATACCAAGACACTGAAGATTTTCGCGGCGGCGCTCTTGCTGGCGGCGACCGTGCCTGCATTGGAAGCCCAGACGGCCCGCCGCCAGGGCACGAGCCGGGACGTGGCCGGGCCGCTCGACGTGATCGCTCTGCAGACCTACGTCGAGGGACGCGACGCGACCTACGGCGTCAAGCCGGCCGAGCCGGTTCCGGTCAACGCGGGAGAACGCGTCCGTATCCACCTGGTCGGTACGGCGATCATCAATGGCAACGGCGTGGAGCGGCGGATTCCCGCCCGCTTCTCCGTGGTTGCCGGCAAGGGCCAGATCGACATCGTGCAGTCCGGCCCGGACTGGGCGCTCGTCCAGGTCAATTCGCGTGGCAACGGCATCGCCCAGCTCGGGTACGAGGTGACTGGCGACGACTATCAGATGAAGGGCGGCCTCCGGCAGGGGCGCATCACGCTCGAGATCGGTGGCGGCTTGGAGTCTGCGCCCGGCCAGGTGGGCAGCGGTTACACGGACCGCACCCGCTGGAGTGAGGCCCAGAATCTGACGGACCGCCTGTATCGCTCCATCCTCGGCGTGGCGCCGCAGGGTGACATCGCCCGCGAGGACACCGAGCACATCTATGAGATGGGTGCGGTCGGCGTGCGCGACGTGGCGCTGGCGCTGGCCGCCGACGCGGGCTCGCGCTATGACCGTCTGTCGCAGGACGATGCGGTCGAGGTCCTGGGCGACCTCTATCGCGGCCTGCTGCGGCGCTCGGGCGGCGACAACGAGCTGTGGGACCAGGACAGCGGGTTCCGCACGAACGTAGACACCCTGCGCCGCCAGGGGTATCGGAAGATGGTCCAGGTGATCGTCGACGCCGGGGAGTTCATCAACGCGAACAATCTCGACAGCTTCGGCAGCCTGTCAGGCCGCGACGATTCAAGCTGGCGCAGCGACCGCAGCCGCTACGCGATCCCGCGGTATTGAACACCTCCCCGGCGCCCAAGGCGCTCACTTTGCCACTGTAGAGACGCCCCGTGGGGCGTCTCTCGCGGCGGCATCCTTCGTTCTCTGGAATCCCTGCGGTACCACGGGCACCTCGGAGGAGACGCCCCACGGGGCGTCTCTACAGTGGCAGGCGGGCGTTGGGGGAGTTACCAGCTCCCCGACGCCCCGCCGCCGCCGAAGCGGCCGCCGCCGCCCGAGAAGCCCCCACCGCCGCCGCTGCCGAAGCCACCCCCGAAGCCGCCTCGGCCTCCGAACCCTCCGCCTCCGAAGCCGCCGCCCCAGAATGGTCCGCCCCAGCCTCCGCGCGACGCGAAGCGCCGGGAGCCTCCCGAGCGCCCGAAGATCGCTTTCAGGATCGGGAAGAGGACGATCCAGGCGATCACGGGAGCGAATCCGAAGGCCGGGAAGACCGCGCTGCCGAACGCCAGGTAGAAGGGCATGAGGAAGAGATAGAGGAACCAGCTCTGGCAGCCGCCGGCCGTGACCGCGATCAGCGAGAAGGTGGCGAGGACAAAGATCAGAATCAGCTTGAACCCCGCCGGCACCTGGGTCGGCACCGGCACCGCCGGCTCGGCCGGGACCTCCGCTCCCCCGAGTGCCGCCAGGATGGCGTCCACGCCCTGCTCGATCCCGCCGGCGAAGTCGCCCTGGCGGAAGGCTGGGCGGACGATGTTGTCGAGAATGCGGCCGCTCTCGGCGTCGGTCAGCTCCGGCTCCAGGCCGTAGCCCACCTCGATCCGCATCTGGCGCTCCTCCTTGGCAATGAGGAAGATCGCGCCGTTGTCCTTCCCCTGCTGACCGAGCTTCCAGGTCTGGGCCACCCGAATCGTAAAGTCCTCGATCGGATCGCCCTGGAGGCTCTCGATGGTCAGCACCACCACCTGGGCGCCCGTCCGCTGCTCGAACGCGGCGAGCTTCGGCTCGATCCGCTGCCGGGCGTCGGGGGTGAGCAGGTTGGCCTCGTCGACGATCCGGCCGCTCAGGAAGGGGATGTCGCGGGCGAGGGCCAGAACTGGAAGGACCAGGAGGAACAGGAGGAGCCAAAGAGCCCTCACCCCCGGCCCCTCTCCCGCAAGCGGGAGAGGGGAGCAAAGCAAAGACCGGAGCTGTTCACCCCTCTCCCGCTTGCGGGAGAGGGGCCGGGGGTGAGGGCTCTTCATTCCGGGCCTCCCCCGTGACGCAGCTCGTCGGTCAGCTCGTTGACGTCGTCGGCGCGGCGGGCCACGCCGTGGCGCTCCAGGAGCTCTCCGCAGCTGCGGATCGCCGCCAGCAGGGCCTCTCCTGGCCGGCCGGCGCGGATGCCCGCGACGATCTCCGCGGCGATGCCGTCCCACTGCCCGGGCTGGACCAGGGCGTGGATGCCACTGTCGGCGAGGACGACGACCCGGTGCTCGAAGAGCGAGAGGAAGAGGAGGATGCCGGTGCGCTCACGGGTGCGGAAGACCTCCTCTTCGAGGAAGGCCATCTCGGCCCGCTGCCGCGTGCGCAGCTCCAGCATCTCGCTTCCCGCGAGCCAGCGCTTGACCGGCGGCACGAAGGCGGCCAGCAGAAAGCCGATCGCGCCGCCCGCGGCGGCCGGGACGATGATCCAGAGGTCGAGGAGGGTCCCCCAGAGCTCCAGAAGCCGGTGGAGCGCCAGGGCGAGGAGCGGACCGGCCAGGCCTCCGAACGCCGCTCCCTTCCAAAGAGTATTGGGATAGGCGTCGCTCGCCGGCACCACGTACGGCACGATCTCGCCGGAGGTGCGCTGCTCCGCCTCCGTCACGGCGGCGCGAATGGATTCCAGGTCGGCGTCGGAAAAAAGCATCGCCGCGATCCTACTCCACCTCGGAGCGGGCGGTCCGTTCCTTCTTCCGCACCGAATGGCGGCGCTTGGCGTCCAGCCGCCGCCGCTTGGCCGCTTTCGGCATCTTCGTCTTCTTGCGCGGCGCCTCTTCCCGGAGCCCTTCGCGGAGAAGCTCGGCGAACCGGGCGACCGCCGCCTCGCGGTTGTCGGCCTGCGTGCGATGCTTCTGGGAGGTGACGTGAAGGATGCCCGCGCGGGTGATCCGGGTCGCCAGCCGCTCGCGCAGCCGGGCCTTCTGCTCGTCGGTCAGGCTGGGCGACGCCGCGAGATCGAACCGCACGGTGACCCGCGTCTCCAGCTTGTTCACGTTCTGTCCGCCCGGCCCCCCGCTCCGCGAGGTGACGAAGGAGACCTCGTCCTCGGGAATCGCTACACCACCTTCTCCGGTCTCGATCATGACGCCCGGATCGTAGCATTACGGTACGTTTCTTGCTGCAGTTTTTTGATGTTAAAAACGGCAGGTTTTCCTCCGCTTCCGCGGACTATCGATCCAGGAGAGGTGTATGACACGCCGGTCGCTCTCGCGTCTGATGCTGGCCTTGGCTCCCCTGCTCGCCGCCGAGCCCGGAAGGGCGGTCCTCCTCGACACCGATCCGCCCCCGCCTCCGGTCGCTGTCGCTCTGAGGCCGGTGCTCGGCGGGCTCGACCAGCCCACCGCGATCGCCAACGCGGGCGACGACCGGCTGTTCCTCGCGCTCCAGGGCGGGCTCGTGGTGATCGTCGAGCAGGGCGCGCTGCGGCCGGAGCCGTTCCTCGACATCCGGTCGCTGATGACCCAGAGCGGCCCCGGTGCGCACAGCGGCGAGCAGGGCCTCCTGGGGCTCGCGTTCCATCCGCGCTATGCCCAGAACGGCTTTTTCTTCGTCGACTACACCGACGCGCTCGGCGCCATCACCGTGGCCCGGTACCGGGTCTCCTCGGCCGATCCGCAGCAGGCCGACCCGGCGAGCGGCCGCATCCTCCTGACGATCCCCAAGCAATACGTCAATCACAATGGCGGGCAGCTCCAGTTTGGCCTGGACGGCTATCTCTATGTGAGCGTGGGCGACGGCGGCGGAGCCGGCGGTCCGTCGTGCGTCTCCCAGAAGAGTGACTCGCTGCTCGGCAAGATGCTGCGCCTCGACGTGGACGCGAACGTCGACACCCCGCCCTACCACGGCATCCCGGCGACCAACCCGTTCCCGGGGAGCCCGATCTGGGCCACGGGGCTGCGCAACGCCTGGCGGTTCTCGTTCGACCGCGCCACCGGAGACCTGTGGATCGCCGACGTGGGCGAGAGCGCACGCGAGGAGATCGACGTGCAGCCCGCCGGCACGCCAGGCGGCCGCAACTACGGCTGGAAGCTGATGGAGGGGACCGCCTGCTTCTCCACCGCCTCCTGCCCGGTGGGATCACCCCCGTGCGGCTCGCCCGATCTCACGCCGCCGGTCCTGGAGTACGGACATGGCGACGGCGAGTGTTCCATCACCGGCGGGTACGTTTCCCGCGCGCCATCCCTCCCCCACGTCTGGGGCGTCTACTTCTTCGGCGACCTGTGCAGCGGCCGGCTGTGGGCCGCCGACCCGCAGGGGGAAGGCTGGAGGGTCCGCCAGCTGCCGCAGCGCCTCCCGGGCGTCGACACGTTCGGCGAGGACCGCGCCGGCAATCTCTTCGTCGCCTCGCACCAAGGAGAGCTGTTCCAGCTCGTCCCCGAGATCCCGGTCGATACGCTGGGCCTCTATGAGGCAGCCACCGCGCGGTTCCTCCTCAAGGACCTCCTGCGGGACGGTCCCGAGAACCTGGCGCTCCGCTTCGGCCGGCCGCGGAGCTCCTGGGTCCCCCTGGCCGGCGACTGGGATGGCGACGGGCACACCGGTGTCGGGCTCTGGGATGCGGGCGCTGGCGTGTTCCGTCTCAAGAACGCCCTCCGGCCCGGCTTCGCGGATCTCCTCATCACCCTCGCGCCCCCGTCCAGCCACGCTGTTCCACTCGCCGGCGACTGGGACGGCGACGGCAAGGACACGGTCGGCTTCTACGATCCCACGACCTCGACCTTCCATCTGACCAACATCCTGGGTGGGACCGGCTTTCCAATCGCTTTCCAGTTCGGCGGCGGAGGCTTGCCGGTCGCCGGAGACTGGGACGGTGACGGGCGCGACACGGTGGGGCTCTATGTGTCCGGGCGCGGCGTCTTCCTCCTCCGCAACGAGCTGTCCGCCGGGCCGCCCAGCCTCCGCGTCCGCACCGGCACGCCGAAAGGCGGCTGGCTCCCTCTGGCCGGGGATTGGGAGGGAGACGGGAAGGACTCGGTCGGCCTCTACGATCCGGCCACCGCCACATTCCGCCTCCTCGACGCGCTCCGCGCCGGTCCGGACGACCGGACCCTCCGGTTCGGCACGCCGGGAGCGGGACAGGTTCCGCTGGCTGGGGAGTGGTAATCTGCTCGCCTCTTTTCTGGAGGAGCGCGATGAAGAGCCTCTCTTTCGCCGTCCTTTTGGTCCCTGCCGTCCTTGGAGTCCTTGCCGTCCTTTCCCGACCCGCGCGAGCCGCCGAGCCCTACGACATCATCCTCCGCGGCGGCACCATCTACGACGGCAGCGGCGGCAAGCCGTTCACCGGCGACGTGGCGATCCAGGGCGACCGCATCGTGAAGGTTGGCAACCTCGGTGACGCCAAGGGCAAGACCGAGCTCGACGTCCGCGGGCTCGCCGTGGCGCCCGGCTTCATCAACATGCTGAGCTGGGCCACCGAGTCGCTGATCGTCGACGGTCGCGGCATGAGCGATCTCAAACAGGGCGTGACCCTGGAGGTAATGGGCGAAGGGTTCTCCATGGGGCCGCTCAACGACGCGATGAAGAAGGAGACCAAGGCGCAGCAGGGGGATATCAAGTTCGACGTCACCTGGACCACCCTCGGCGAGTACCTGGACCAGCTCGTGAAGCGCGGCATCTCGCCCAACGTGGCCTCCTTCGTCGGCGCCACCTCGGTCCGCGTCCACGAGGTTGGCTACGCGGACCGGCCGCCAACGCCGGAGGAGCTGGAGCGGATGAAGGCGCTGGTGCGCCAGGCCATGGAAGAAGGAGCCCTGGGCGTCGGCTCCTCGCTCATCTACGCTCCGGCGTTCTACGCCAAGACCGACGAGCTCGTGGCCCTCTGCGAGGTGGCGGGCCAGTACGGCGGCATGTACATCTCCCACATGCGGAGCGAAGGGAACCGAATCGAGCAGGCGGTCGACGAGCTGATCGAGATTTCGCGCCGCGGCAAGCTGCCGGCCGAGATCTACCACCTCAAATTCGGCGGCCGGCAGAACTGGGGAAAGATCGACAAAATCCTCCAGAAGATCGACCAGGCGCGCGCCTCGGGTCTGCGCATCACCGCGGACATGTACACCTATACCGCCGGCGCCACCGGACTCGACGCGGCCATGCCCCCCTGGGTACAGGAGGGCGGCTACGAGGCCTGGGCCGGCCGGCTCAAGGACCCGGCGATCCGCGCGCGGGTGAAGAAGGAGATGTCCACTCCCACCGACGCCTGGGAGAACCTCTACCTCGCCGCCGGCCCCGACAAGGTCCTCCTTGCGGGCTTCAAGAACGACGCCTTGAAGCCCCTCACCGGCAAGACCCTCGCCGAGGTGGCGAAGATGCGCGGCACGTCGCCCGAGGAGGCGGCCATGGACCTGGTGATCGAGGACGGCAGCCGCGTGGGGACGATCTACTTCCTGATGTCGGAGGAGAACGTCAAGCGGCAGGTCGCGCTCCCCTACGTGAGCTTCGGCTCGGACGCCGAGACGCCGGCTCCCGAGGGGGTCTTCCTCAAGTCCAACACCCACCCGCGCGCCTACGGCAACGTGGCGCGCCTGCTCGGGCACTACGTCCGCGACGAGAAGGTGATCCCGCTCGAAGAAGCGGTCCGCAAGCTGACCTCGTTGCCCGCCGAGAACCTGAAGATCCGCGAGCGCGGCCGTCTCCAGGAGGGCTACTTCGCGGACCTCGCCATCTTTGATCCGGCCAAGGTTCAGGACCACGCCACCTACGAGAAGCCGCACCAGTACGCGACCGGCATGGTCCACGTCTTCGTCAATGGCGTCCAGGTCCTCAAGAACGGCGAGCACACCGGAGCGACTCCGGGGCGGGTCGTGCGCGGACCGGGCTGGAAGCCAAAATAGATCAGCGAAGGAGAGGCCGCACCGCCCCCTCCAGCATGTCTGCGTAGAGCCGGTGCGCCAACTGGTTCGGGTGGCCGTCGTGCGGGATGCGGAAGGTAGAGCGCCAGACCTCGCGGCCGTCGCCCAGGTGGTTCTCAACCAGATGGCGGTAGAAGCGCGGCGAGGCGTCCAGGAACGTGAAGCCGTTCGCCTCGGCCGCCTGGCGAGCGAGATTTTCCTGGTCGCCGGACCCTCCCAGCGAGAGGAGGATCACCGGAATCCCGCGCGCGCGGGTCAGCTCCCCGAGCCGGGCCATGGCCTTCACGTAGGCCTCCTTCCCCACCATGTGCGCGTACCGGCCGCGCGCCTGCTGGCGGAGCTCGGGATCGAGCCGGCTCCGGTCATGCGGCAGGAGGCCGGGATCGACCTCGTCCTGCTTGGAACCGAAGCGGGCCTGGAGGAGCTCCCAGAGATAGGAGCGCGCAGGTGAGCGCGCTTCCTCCGGAGCCTGGAGGAAGTGCGGGAGGCCGAAGTCGTTGCCGATGAAGTGGACGATCACCAGGTCGGGATCGAGCGCCGCGGCCCGGTGCTCGTAGGCGGCCACCTCCATGACCGCGTTGTAGCCGGGCACCCCGAAGTTGAGAGCCTCGAAACGCTCCCCCATCCGCTTCTCCAGGATCTGCAGATAGGGCTCCCCCTCCCCTACGCCCCAGCCGAACATGTTGGAGTCGCCGAGCCCGACGGCCCGGAATGTCCCCGCCGGCTTCTCCCTGGCGTACTCCCGGGCTCCTCGGAGTCCCAGCGAATTCGTCCGCAGCGACTGGCCGCGGAACATGCCGTCGATCCCAGGCCGGAGCTCGTAGACCACGTCGGGATGAGCGCTCTCCTGCACAATCTGGCCTAGGGCGAGAGCGCCGGTCCGGGGCGCGTTGCGAGCATTGCGCAGAGCCGCCGCGAAATCCTCCGGCTCCCGCGAGCCGAAATACACCCGGAGCCCCACCTCGGCGAGGAGGAGGGCGGCGAGTGTGGAGAGAAGGAGAGCGCCGGTGGCGAAGAGCGCTTTTCGAAGAGCCATGAAGGCGGAAGTGTATCCCGCGGATCAGCAAGAGAGGATCGGTTATGCTTCTCGCCCTATGGAGTTCCAGGGAACCGAACGCTACTACCTCGACCCCGAGCTGGGAGCCATCGTCAACATGGCGCTGGTCCTGGAGAAGCCCCTGCTTTTGACGGGCGAGGCGGGGACCGGCAAGACGCAGCTCGCGTTCGAGGTCAGCCGCGCCCTCGGCATGCCGATCGAGGTGCTGCGCTGCAAGTCGACCATCAAGGGCGAAGAGGCCTGCTA
>Ga0190274_10000094_pt1 | contig 64100 bp, 62 predicted proteins | sample Popmic531T_FD_133002 | JGI IMG/M metagenome (GOLD analysis project Ga0190274, IMG submission 133002) | Populus adjacent soil microbial communities from riparian zone of Yellowstone River, Montana, USA - 531 T | ecosystem: Environmental > Terrestrial > Soil > Riparian zone | place: USA: Montana...
CGCTGGCGACCTATTACATCGTGGCCCCTGCCGAGTGTTCGTCCAACCTCGCGCGCTATGACGGCGTGCGCTACGGGCTGCGGGTCGAAGGCCGCGACCTGAAGGAGATGTACGAGAACACCCGTGGCGAGGGCTTCGGCGCCGAGGTGAAGCGCCGGATCATGATCGGCACCTACGTGCTCTCAGCCGGCTTCTACGACGCCTATTTCAACCAGGCGCAGAAGGTCCGCGCCCTGATCGCCCGCGATTTCGAGCGCGTCTGGGAGGAGTGCGATCTCCTGCTCACCCCGACCGCGCCGAGCGCCGCCTTCGGGCTCGGCGAGAAGATGGCCGATCCGATCGCCATGTATCTCAACGACGTGTTCGCGGTTCCCGCCAGTCTCGCCGGCTTGCCCGCCATCTCGGTCCCCGCCGGCCTCGACGGCCAGGGCCTGCCGCTCGGCCTGCAGATCATCGGCAAGGCGCTCGACGAGCAGTCGGTCCTGAACGCCGCTCTGGCCTTCGAGGAACGCGCCGGCTTCGTTGCAAGGCCGGAGGCATGGTGGTGAGCGGGCTGGCTGTATTTGCGCGCAGACACGCAGAGGCGCAGAGAGGCCGCGGCGCTGCTGCCTCCGGCGATAGCCGGACGACATTGTACCATGTAATTCATTCGCCTTCGGCGATGAAGCGCTCGGGCATCTGTGCGCCTCTGCGTCTCTGCGCGAACCCTATGTCGGCCAGGTCATGAGTAACTATCGCATCCAGGGCGCGACCGGCGAATGGGAAGTGGTGATCGGCCTCGAAGTCCACGCCCAGGTCGTTTCCAACGCCAAACTGTTCTCGGGTGCCTCGACCGAGTTCGGGGCCGAGCCGAACACGCAGGTGGCGCTGGTCGACGCGGCCTTTCCGGGGATGCTGCCGGTGCTGAACGGCGAGTGCATCCGCCAGGCGGTTCGCACCGGCATGGCGCTCGACGCGAAGATCAACAAATGGTCGCGCTTCGATCGGAAGAATTATTTCTACGCCGATCTGCCGCAGGGCTATCAGATCAGCCAGCTCTACCACCCCCTGGTCGGCGAGGGCGAAATCCATCTCGACCTCGAGGGCGGGGCGACCAAGACGGTCGGCGTCGAGCGGATCCATGTCGAGCAGGATGCGGGCAAGCTGCTGCACGATCAGCACCCGTCTTATTCCTATGTCGATCTCAATCGCAGCGGCGTCGCCTTGATGGAGATCGTTTCGAAGCCGGACATGCGTTCGCCCGAGGAAGCAGGGGCTTACGTCCGCAAGCTCAGAGCGATTCTGCGCTATGTCGGAAGCTGCGACGGCAATATGGAGCAGGGCTCGATGCGGGCCGACGTCAACGTTTCGGTGCGCAGGCCGGGCGCGAGCCTGGGCACCCGCACCGAGACCAAGAACGTGAACTCCGTCCGCTTCATCATGGCCGTGATCGAGCATGAGGCGCGCCGTCAGGTCGAGCTGATCGAGGATGGCGGCGAAGTCGTCCAGGAAACCCGCCTGTTCGACCCGGACAAGGGCGAGACCCGGTCGCTGCGCTCCAAGGAGGATGCGCACGATTATCGCTATTTCCCCGATCCGGACCTGCTCCCGCTGGAACTGAGCGACGCCTTCCTCGAGGAATGCCGCGCCAGCCTGCCGGAGCTGCCCGACGCCAAGCGGACGCGCTACGAAACCGAGCTCGGGCTCAGCGCCTACAACGCCGCGGTGCTGACCGCCGACGTCACCACCGCCCGCTGGTTCGAGGAATTGCTCGCGGCCGCCAAGAACAAGATGGGCGCCAAGTCCGGCGCCGAAATCGGCAAGGCCGCCTCCAACTGGGTCATCTCCGATTTGTTCGGCGCGCTGAACCGCCTCGGCAAGGACATCACCGAAAGCCCCGTCACCCCGGCCCGGGGCGCCGAGCTGCTCGGCCTCGTCGCCGACGGCACCCTGTCCGGCACGCTCGCCAAGCAGGTCTTCGAGATCATGCTCGAAACGGGGGAGAGCGCCGCGGCGATCGTCGAGGCGCGCGGCCTCCGGCAGACTTCCGACACTGGCGCCATCGAGGCCGCGATCGCCGAAGTCATCGCCGCCAACCAGGACAAGGTCGCCGAATATAAGGGCGGCAAGGAAGCGCTGTTCGGCTTCTTCGTCGGCCAGACCATGAAGGCGATGGGCGGCAAGGCCAATCCGAAGGTGGTCAACGAGCTGCTGAGGAAGCAGCTCCGGTAACGCTTGGCCGCCCCGCCGTCCCGGATCGGGAAAGATACTCGGATTCAGTCACTAACTGCATGATCTGGATCAAAACTAAACCAACGATATATGGTGGATATGCGGTAAACCGTTCATTCCATGGCTTCCGCCGAGTCGTTTTCTGGTGGGGGAAATCATCGACAGGTCGAGTCGGCCGCTTTCGTTTTCGGAAGCCCTGCCGCCTGTCGCCGGGGAGGAAGACATGGCAGCCAAGACCACGGTGAAAGTCGCGACCACCAACAATGCCGCGAAGGACGATTATTTCAACAATCTGGACTGGATGGCGGAGGATCACGAGCTCGCCGGCTGTCTCGACGTGCTCGGCAACGATCCGGGCTCGGCCAGGCTGATCGGGGTCTCGAAGAACCTGCCGGCCAGCACCGCGGACATGGTGAATTCGGGCGCCAATTTCATCCCCGACAGCTTCACCGGACTGCTCAAGGTCAGCATCGTCAACGGCAAGCTCGAGATCGACGCCACAGGATTGAACGGCGACCTGCAGTCGCTCGGCGAGGGCCAGACGACCTCGATCACCTTCTATTACACGGCGCAGATGGCGAACGGCGCCTACAGCACCGCCAAGGTGACGATCGACATCGAGGGCGAGAATGACGCTCCCGAATTCACCGCCACGAGCGAGCTGACCGGGGCCGTGACCGATACGCCGGACGACGACAGCTATGACGCGGTCACCGGCACGGTGTCGGCGACGGACGTCGACGCCAACGATCTTGGCCTGCTGAGCTTCGGCCTCGGCGACGGCGAGGACGGTCTGTCCGACTATGGCGCGTTCACCATCGATGCCGCCGGCAACTGGACGTTCACTCCGGACGACGCGGCCGTCGAAGGCTTGAAGACCACGGTCACGGAAACCTTCGAGATCAAGGTGTCCGACGGCCATGGCGGCTTCGACACCGCGACCGTCAGCATCGATCTCAACGGCGTCAACGACACCGCCTCGATCAGCGGCGACGATGAAGGCGACGAGCTGACCGAGGACAGCGGCACCTATTCGACCGGCGGAACCCTCTCCGCCGCCGACCGCGACGTCGCGGACGTCGGCTTCCAGGCCGCCACCGCCGGCGCGCTCGCCGGCAGCTATGGCGACTTCACCTTCGACGAGGCCACGGGCGAGTGGACCTACACGCTGCGCAACGGCGACGCGAACGTCCAGGCGCTCGATTCCGACGACGAGGTCACCGACACGCTGACCGTCCTTTCGGCCGACGGCACCGCCTCGGAGACGATCACCGTCACCATCCACGGCGCCGACGACGCGCCGACCTACACGCCGCCGCCGGTCTTCACCGGCACGGGCGATCCGAACGATTTCGACAGTCTCGGCAATCCTCTGGGGCAGACCCAAGCCGGCGGAACCGGCGACAACACGCTCTATGGCGGCGGCGGCGACGACGTTATCAACGGCAATAACGGCAACGACACAATTTATGGCGGCTCCGGAAACGACCAGCTGAACGGCAACAACCATGTCGACACACTTTATGGCGGCAGTGGCAACGACACAGTCCAGGGCTCCGGCGATCCGGACACGATCACCGGTGGCTATGGGGCCGACACCCTGACCGGCGGCAGCGGCAACGATACATTCCGCTACCTCTCGAACCTCGACACCGGCGACACGATCACCGACTTCGCCGCGGGCGACAAGATCAACCTCGCCGCCTTCGCGCCGTCGAGCTTCGTCGGTCTGCTCGCGTCGGCGGGCGCGGTCGGGGCGAACGAGGTCGGTTACATGTCGAACGGGGGCGTCACGACGATCTATGTCGACACCGACGGCGTCGCCGGCGCGGATCTCGAAATTTACCTGTCCAACGGTTACGTTCCGACGGCGGTGGACTTCACCTTCTAGCGCCCGGCGACCGTTCCAAAGCCGCGGCCGCTTCCCGGCCGCGGCTTTTTTTGTGCCTCATCACCACCTCGCGCCGCCAGAAATGACGCGCCGTCGGCTTCGCTGGCGCGCGCGGCTCAGTCTGCTATTATGGTTCGGCATCCGAGAGGCACGGGGAGGCGGCCATGGCGCGCTTATTCTATCTGCTGTTCGGCGTCCTGGCGTATCTCATCTTCTTCGCCACCTTCCTCTATCTGGTCGCCTTCACCGGCGATCTGCCGCAGGCGCCTCTGACCGTCGATCGCGGCGGTCCGATCGCCGACTTGTTTCCGGCGGTGGCGATCGATCTCGCCCTGATCGCGCTGTTCGGCCTTCAGCACAGCGTCATGGCCAGGCCGCGCTTCAAGCGGGCCTGGACCCGGATCGTGCCCGAGCCGGTCGAGCGCAGCGTCTACGTGCTGCTCGCCAGCCTGATGCTGATCGTGCTGTTCCTGTTCTGGCGGCCGATCCCGTCGCCGGTCTGGAGCGTCGAGAACGAGATCGCCGTCTATGCCTTGTGGGGATTGTTCGGCCTCGGCTGGGCGATCGTCCTGGTCAGCACCTTCCTGATCAGCCATTTCGAATTGTTCGGCCTCGCCCAGGTCTGGAACCATGCCGGCGGCGCAACGGCCGCGCCGCCCGTCTTCCGCACGCCGCTCTTCTACAAGCGCGTTCGGCACCCGCTCTATTCGGGCTTCATCCTCGCTTTCTTCGCGACGCCCGCGATGAGCGTCGGCCATCTCGTTCTCGCGCTCGGCATGCTCGGCTACATCCTGATCGCGATCGTCCACGAGGAGCGCGACCTCGTCACCCTGTTCGGCAAGGATTATGAGGATTATCGCGGCCGCGCCGGAATGCTGATCCCCAGATTTGGACGCAAAGCGTAGGCTTCATCGCTCCGAAGGACGGCTTCGTCGCCACCAGAGGAGCTTGATCGCACCGCTCGATTCATTGGTCGACGCGCGCGGGCGCCTCGCCGTCGCCTCCGCTATTGCCGCGTCAACAGGAGACAAGAAGCCATGTTGACCATTGCCCAGCAGATCCGCGGCGGCACCTTCGCCCATGACCCGGTGCGCCGCGGCTATCACGCCGTCTACCGGCCGCACGAGCGCAACCATTGTCCCGGTTGCGGCCGCAGCCACTGGATCGTCGGCCGCGCCCTCGCCGAATGCGGCTTCTGCGCCACCGCCCTGCCGCTCGCCGATGGCGGGATGACCGGAGTCGGTCTGTTCCGTCGCAACTGGCGCGCGCCCGACGAGGCGCTCGCCGCCTGATCCCCCGGAAAAGCGGCCGCCGGCTTCCCCCAACCCGGTCCCCGCTTTTCCCGATGCTCAAAGCAATTTGAGCTGCGGCCCCTGCGGCGGTTCGAACAGATCCGTCCGCAGGGGCCGTTTTTCGACGTTCAGGCCGTGCTTGCGGACCGCGCGCTCGAAGCGCGCCTTCAGCAGATCGGCCCAGGGTCCTTCGCCCCTCATCCGGCTGAACCAATTGGGGTCGTTGTCCTTCCCCCCGCGCATGGACTGGATGATGTGCATTACCTTGCCCGCCCGGTCGGGAAAATGCTCGTCGAGCCAGGCGCGGAACAGCGGCGCGACCTCGTAGGGCAGGCGAACCGGCAGATAGAAGACGCCGAGCGCGCCCGCCTCGGCGGCGGCCTCTACGATATGCTCGAGCTCATGGTCGGTGATCCCGGGCACGACCGGCGCGATCGCGACCCAGGCCGGAACGCCCGCTTCGGCGAGCTTCTTCACCGCCGCCAGCCGCTTGCGCGCCGCCGGCGCCCGCGGCTCCAGGGTCCGGGAAATGGCCGGCTCCAGCGAGGTCACCGACAAAGCGACGCTGGCCAGGCGTCGGCGGCCCATCTCCGCCAATATGTCCAGGTCGCGAAGCACCCGATCCGACTTGGTGGTGATGGTGACCGGGTGCCTTGTCTCGGCGAGCACCTCCAGGAGCGAGCGGGTGATCCGCCATTTTCCCTCGATCGGTTGATAGGGGTCGGTGTTGGTTCCCATCGCGATCGGCCGGACCCGATAGCCTTTCTTGCCGAGCTCGGCGCGAAGCAGCCTGGCCGCGTCCGGCTTGGCGAACAGCTTCGATTCGAAATCGAGCCCCGGCGAGAGATCGTGGAAGGCGTGGGTCGGCCGCGCGAAGCAGTAGATGCAGCCATGCTCGCAGCCGCGATAGGCGTTGATCGAGCGGTCGAAGCCGATGTCGGGCGAGGCGTTGCGGGTGATGATCGTCTTCGGCTTCTCCACGGTCACGGCGGTGCGGAGCGGCGGCGCCTCCCCGTCCAGGTCCTCGCGTTCGTCCAGCCAGTCGCCGTCGGCCTCGCGTTCGGGCAGATTGAAGCGGGTCGGCACCTTGTTCTCGGGCGCGCCGCGGCCGGCACGGGCATCGGGTCGCATTCGACGAGCCTAGGCCCGGCTTTGGAACATTTCAAGAACGAATGCTCAATCCTGCCCCATCGCGGATTGCCGGTTGCGCGAAGGGATACGGACCGCGGTCGGCCCGTTGAGGCCGGGGAAGCGGGGCCAGAGGCCCTGCGCCAGCGCCCGCCGGGTCACTGACTGGTCGGCGGTCCGCGATTCGTAGACCCAGTAATTTCTGAGGATGACGGGCACGTAGCCGCGCGTCTCCCAATAAGGGATCGATTCGATGTAGAGCAGGGGATCGCTCTGGTCGTAGCGCAGGTTCCATTCGGCGATCGGCGCCGGCCCGGCATTGTAGGAGGCGATCACCTTCGGAAGCAGCCCGCCGGTGCTCTGCATGTCGCGCAGATATTCGAGATAGGTCTGGCCGAACTCGATATTGTTGACCGGATCGGTCAGCCGGCTCGGGTCGCCGGAAATGCCGCGCCAGCGGATCAGGTCGCCGGCCGTGCCGGGCCGGACCTGCATCAGGCCGCGGGCGCCCGCCGGGCTCACCGCGTCGGGACGGAAGCTCGATTCCTGCAAGGCATGGGCGAAGGCGAGGGCGGGATCGACCCGCCAGCCGCGCGCCGGCCGCCAGCTGGGGTTGGGGTAACGCTCGCGCGGACCGAAATGGCTGCCGCGCGGGCCGTTGTGCGAGAGCCACATCTGGGTGGCGGTGAGATTGAGGCGGCCGGCGAGGTGAATCAAGGCGGCATGCTCGTTCGTCTCGCCGATCTGGGCCTGGCGGCGGAGCAGCGAAGCGGCGAGGTCGTTCTCGCCGATCTCGACGAGCGCGAGCGCCTGCCGCACGTTGCTGATGTCCGCGATCTGTCGCCAATCGGCGGCGGTCAGGCCGGTCAGGTCGGCCGGAACCTGATGAAGCCCGAGCGCCGACTGAGCGAGCAGGCCGTAGAAGGTTTCGCTTATCCGCGCCGCGGTTCGAAGCCGCGCCTGCACGCGCTCGGGCCGCCCGCCGGCGGTTTCGGCCCGCGCCGCCCAATAATGGCCGGCGGCGGAAAGCTCGATGTCGCTGGAGCGCGCGCCGACCGCGGCGAAATGCTCGGCGGCGGAGCGATAATCGCCCATTCGCCAGGCAGCGAGCCCGCTTACCCATTCGGCGTGAATGCCATATTCGGTCGGGCCATGGCGGGCGAGGTCGCCGAGCCGGCGCGCCTCCTGGTCGTTGCCGTTCAGATAATAGACCCAGGCGATCCGCTGCTGGAAGGCGGTGCGGGCCTCGTCGCTGAGCTCGGCGATCCGGCTGTTGAGCAGAGCCTCGGCCTCGACCGGCTGGTCGTCGCGGATCAGCGGCTGGATCAGGGGCTCGATCTGATCGGCGACCGCGTCGCCGCGGATGGCGCGCGGGCGGGCGCGGCGCGGCTGGCCGCCGAGGCCGACCAAGCGCCGCTCCTCGTAGAGATCGGGCAGGTTCTCGGCGCCGCGGGCACGGGCGAGACGGGCGAGGTCGGGCGCCTGCGGGAGCTCGCGCGCCCGGCTCAGCAGGCTCACCAGCGGCTCCAGCTCGACCCGCGGCGAGCCCGGCATGGTGTAGAGCATGGCGCGGGCGAGATTGTGCAGCGGCCCTTCGCGCATTCCGTCGAGCCGGCCGACAGCGCCCGCCCAGTCCTGAGCGCGCAGGGCCGCGAAGACCGCACGGTAATTGTCGCGCTCGGACGCGCTCAGCATCGAGGGCAAAGCGACGGCGCCGCGGCTGGCCGAGGCCTGGTTCTCCGCGGAGGCCGGCGTCGCGGCGAGGACGAGGCCGGCGGCCAGCATGGCGGCCTTCAGGCGCATCATGGCTTCAGCTCCTCCATCAGCATTTGCAGGTCTTCCCAGACGAACTTCTTGAACGCCGGCCGGTCGACCAGCTTTTCGGGCCTGATCGTGACCAAGGTCTTGATCGGTCCCGCCCCGGTCTGGATTTCGTGCCAGCGGGCCCGAGCGCCGGAAACGGCCGATCCGACCAGGGCCTTGCCGCACGTGTCGCCGAACAGGAGCAGCGCCCTGGGCGCGACCAGGCCGATATGATGGCGGGCAATCTCCGCGAGCCTGGCGGCATCCTTGTCGGCGATCGTTCCGGTCGGAATCCGGATCGGCGACAGGGGGGCCAGATAGATCGAATCGCGGCCTCGACCGATCGCCGCCAGCATCCGGTCGAACAAGCCGCCCGCCGCGCCCGAGATCAGGCCGCCCTCGGCCGAAGGCATGTCGGTCATGACCATGAGCCCGGCGGCGGGATCGCCTGCCGCCGCCGTGCGTGGCGCCGAGGAGGAGGCGAAGGGAATCTGGTCGGTCTCGAGGAGCCAGGCCTGAAACCCCTCGACGGTCGCGGGCAGGGCATCGGGAGGCGGAGCGGCGGGCTCGGCCGTCGCGCCCTTCGCCTTGGAGTTCAGCCAGTCGCGCGGCTCCTCGCCGACGATCACGTCGACTCCGGCCTCCTCCCACCAGGTCAGGGCGCTCACCGCCCAGCTCGCGGACATCTCGTCCTTTCCCCGCAAATTGCCCCGCCCCCTTTGAGTCAGCCGGAGCCGGGCTGGTCAATCGAAGATCGCCTGTTTATCTGCCAGACGTTGGCGGTTTGCGACGACAGGAGTCCGGTGGATGGCTGAGCGGGAGTCGATGCCCTACGACGTCGTGATCGTCGGCGCCGGACCGGCCGGCCTCGCCGCGGCGATCCGGCTCAAGCAGCTCGCCGCGGAAGCGGGCCGCGAGCTCAGCGTCTGCATCCTCGAAAAGGGCTCCGAGGTGGGCGCCCACATCCTGTCCGGCGCGGTGGTCGATCCGAGGGCGCTGGACGAATTGCTGCCCGACTGGCGCGATCTCGACAGTCCGCTGACCGTGCCGGTGACGAAGAACGAGCATTGGGTTTTGACGAAAAACGGGAAATATGCCTTCCCCCACATCCTGATGCCGCCCTTCATGAACAACAAGGGCACCTACACTTTGAGCCTCGGCAATCTGTGCCGCTGGCTGGCCGGCCAGGCCGAGGCGCTCGGGGTCGAGATCTTCCCGGGTTTCGCGGCGGCGGAAGTGCTGTTCAACGAGGACGGCTCGGTCAAGGGCGTGGCGACCGGCGACATGGGGGTGGCCCGCGACGGCACCCACAAGCCCGACTACCAGCCGGGTATGGAGCTGCACGGCCGCTATACCCTCTTCGCCGAAGGGGCGCGCGGCCACCTCACCAAGGAGCTGAAGCGGATCTTCGAGCTGGAGGCCGACAGTCAGCCGCAGGTCTATGGCATCGGCCTCAAGGAGCTGTGGGACGTCGATCCCGAAAAGCACGAGCCCGGCCGGGTCGTCCACACCCAGGGCTGGCCGCTCGACGACGCCTGGGGCGGCGGCTTCCTCTACCACCAGGCCAACGGCCAGGTCGCCTTGGGCTTCGTCGTCGCGCTCGACTACCGAAACCCCTGGCTGTCGCCGTTCGAGGAATTCCAGCGCTGGAAGCAGCATCCGGCGATCCGCGAATTCCTTGAGGGCGGCCGCCGAATCTCCTATGGCGCGCGGGCGATCAACGAGGGCGGCTGGCAGGCGGTGCCCCGCCTCGCTTTCCCGGGCGGCGCGCTGGTCGGCTGCGCCGCCGGCTTCGTCAACGTGCCCAGGATCAAGGGCAGCCACACCGCGATGAAATCCGGCATGCTCGCCGCCGAGGCCGCCTTCCGCGCCATCGCGGCGGAGCGGAGCGGCGATCGGCTGGACGATTACGAGCCCGCGCTCCGCGCCTCGTGGATCGCGAAGGAGCTGAAGACCGTGCGCAACGTCGAGCCTCTGGTCGCCCGCTATGGCGGCACGCTCGGGACTCTGCTCGCCGGCGCCGACATGTGGATGCGGACCTTGCGGATCGGCCTGCCGTTCACGATGAAGCACCATCGCGACAACGAGACGCTCTGGCGCAAGGACATGGTCGCCCCGATCGACTATCCCAGGCCCGACGGCGTGATCAGCTTCGACCGGCTCTCCTCGGTGTTCCTTTCGAACACCAATCACGAGGAGGATCAGCCGATCCACCTGACGCTCAAGGACCCGGCGATCCCGGTCGCCGTGAACCTCGCCGACTATGCCGGCCCGGAGCAGCGCTACTGCCCCGCCGGCGTCTACGAATTCGTCGAGGAGGGGGGAGCGACCCGCCTCCAGATCAACGCGCAGAATTGCGTTCACTGCAAGACCTGCGACATCAAGGACCCGACCCAGAACATCAACTGGGTCGTCCCGGAAGGCGGAGGAGGCCCCAATTATCCCAACATGTAGCCGCGCGGCGCTTCTGTTCGCCGCCACTCTCTCCGCCGGCGTCGCCCAGGCGCGGGTCGACGAGCGCTCGTCGCTCAACGCCTATGCCCAGGCGCGCGCCGCCGCCTCCAGCGGCGCCTTCGACCGCGCCGCCGCCGGCTTCGGCTCGGCGCTCGCCGGCTCGCCCGACAACGAGCTGATCGCCGGCCAGGCGCTCGGCCATGCCGTCAGCGCCGGCGACTGGCGGCTCGCGCTCAACGCGGCGCGGACGCTGGAGCGGCGCGGCGCCTTGCTGCCCGACGCCCGTTTCCTGCTGCTCGCCGACGCCTTCAAGACCCGCGACTGGCGCGCCGCCCGAACCCAGATCGACTCGATCGAGCGCGAGCAATTGTTCGCCTTCACCGTGCCCGTCCTTCGTGCCTGGCTCGCCTTCGGCTCCGGCCAGGGCGATCCGCTCGCCGCGCTGCCGGCGCCGGGCGGGCAGGGCGCCGCCGCCGCTTATGCCGCCGAGCACCGGCCGTTGCTGATGGCGGCCCTCCGCCGACCGGAAGCGGTCGACGAGCTGATCCGCGCCGCCAATTCGGCCGGTCCGCGCGGCTCGCGGCTGCGGATCGCCGGCGCCGCCTTGCTCGCCCGCCGCGACCGCCCCGGCGCGCTTCGGCTGCTCGACGGCCGGGGCGAGCCGCTCGCCGCCGCTCGCCGCCTGATCGAATCGCGCCGGCCCCTGCCCGGCGCGATCGACGGCGCCGACGACGGCCTCGCCGAGCTGCTCGTCCGGATCTCGCTCGATCTTCACGCGCAGGAATTGAGCGCGCTCGCCGCCACCTTCGCCCGGCTCGCGACCTGGCTGTCGCCGGACAATAGCGAGAGCTGGATGGTCGCCGCCGAGTTGCTCGGTCAGCTCGACCGACATGCCCTCGCCGTGCCGCTGCTCGCCAATGTCGGTGCCGACGACCCCTTCGTCGCGACCGCGCGCGACCAGCGAATCCGACTGCTCGTCGCCGGCAACGACCGCGAGGCGGCGCTCGCCGCCGCCCTCGCCGCCACCCGCGCCGCGCCGGCCTCGGCGGCGGATTGGGTGCGGCTCGGCGAAGTCTATACCGCGCTCGATCGGCAGAGCGACGCCGCCGACGCCTTCGGCCGCGCCCTGGCGGTGCGGACCGATGCCGACGACGGGCAGGCGGAATGGACCTTGTGGCTGATGCGCGGCGGCGCCCTCGATCTGGCGGGCCAGTGGGCGCAGGCGCGCGAGGCGCTGCGCAACGCCTACCGGCTCGCGCCCGAGCAGCCGGTGGTGCTGAACTATCTCGGCTATGGACAGCTGATCCGGCGCGAGGATGTCGGCGAGGCCGAAAGAATGATCCGCGAAGCCCATCGCCGCGCCCCCGACAATGCCGCGATCACCGATTCGCTCGGCTGGGCGCTCTACCTGAAGGGCGAGCTGTCCGAGGCGATCGCTCTGCTCGAGCAGGCCGCCGAAGGCGCGCCGGCGGACGTCGAGATCAACGAGCATCTCGGCGACGCCTATTTCCGCGCCGGCCGCCGGGTCGAGGCCCGCTTCGCCTGGGCCGCGGCGCTCGCTTATGCGGAAGGGGCGGCCGCCACGCGCCTTCGCGGCAAGATGGAGACGGGGCTGACGCCGCAGCTTGCGGCGCGGTGACAGACCGATTCCACCAAATTCGTCATGCCGGACTTGATCCGGCATTCACCTTCTCTTCGCGACCTCCGCAAAGGGAAGTAGACCCCGGATCAAGTCCGGGTGACGTAATGGATCGTTGATGCGGGAGATCGCCTACGCCAAGATCAACCTCGCGCTGCACGTTCGGGCGCGCGAGGCGGACGGCTATCACCGGATCGAAACGATCTTCGCCTTTTGCGAGGACGGCGATGTGGTCGAGGCGCGGGAGAGCGAAAGTCTTTCGCTCGCGGTGACGGGTCCCTTCGCCGCCCACCTGGGGAACGAGTCCGGGAATCTGGTGCTCGAAGCGGCGCGTGCGCTCGGCGTCAAAGCGGCGCTGACTCTCGACAAGCGGCTGCCCGTGGCGGCCGGGCTGGGTGGCGGCTCGGCCGACGCGGCGGCGCTGCTGCGGCTGTTCGGCGGCTCGATGGAGGTCGCGGCCGCATTGGGCGCCGACGTTCCTGCCTGCCTGCTCAGCCGAACCACCCGGGGCGAGGGCAGGGGTGACGCGATCGAGCCGGTCGAGATCGCCGGCCTCGCCGGGACTCCGGTTCTGCTGGTCAATCCCGGCGTGCCGCTGTCGACCGCGGCCGTATTCCGCGCCTGAGACGGGATCGACGGCGGCCCGCTCGGCGACTGGCAAGCCGGGCGAAACGATCTGGAGGCGCCGGCCCGAAACCTCGTTCCGGCCATTGGCGAGCTGCTCCACTCCCTGTCCTCCGCCCGCATCGCCCGCATGTCGGGCTCGGGCGCCACCTGCTTCGGCTTGTTCGATTCCGCGGCCGCCAGAGACGCCGCCGCGGCCGAAATCCGGGCCGCGCGGCCGGGCTGGTGGGTGTCCCAAACCAGGCTTCGCTGACCCGCTCATCCCGGAACGGCACAATGAAGAGTGGCCGTTAACCATCTAAACCCGCGGAAAAACGTTCTGGCACGCCTCTTGCGTCTTTCACCGTCGACGGGTCGAGGCGCGGTCGTAATCGCGCCGACATTCGCCCGCGGCCCCCCGCCTCCACCGGACGGGGCGCCGCGGAACAATTCGGCCGGGCTGCCGCGTAATGGGCAGCCCGGTCTTTTTTTGGGCGACAAACCCGCATCCGGGCGGCAAGCCGTCGCCATGTTCCGCCTGACCCGAGACGGCGATGTCGCCCGGCTGCTGCTCGACCGGCCGCAGGCCCGCAATGCCATTCCCGCCGCCGGCTGGGCCGAGCTGACCCGGCTGGCGGGCGAGGCCGCCGATGCCCGCCTGCTGATCGTCAGCGGCGCCGGCGGCGCCTTTTGCGCCGGCGCCGACCTCTTGGATTTTCCCGCCTTCCAGCAGGATGAGGAGGCTCGCCGTCGCTTCCGTGAGGATATGCGCGCGGCCCTCGACGCTCTGAGCGGCCTCGCCATCCCGACCGTCGCCTGGATCGACGGCCCCTGCTTCGGCGCCGGAGTCGCGCTCGCCATGGCCTGCGACGTGAGGATCGCCACCCGCGGCGCGCGCTTCGCCATCACCCCGGCCAGGATCGGCATCTCCTATCCGCAGGAGGACGTGCACCGGCTCGTTCAACTGATCGGGCAGGGCCAGGCCGCCCGCCTCCTGTTCACCGCCGCTCCGATCGACGGCGCCGAGGCGGCCCGAATCGGCCTCGTCGAGCTTTACGACGTCGCCGAAGGCCCGATCTTCGACGCGATCCTCGCCAACGATCGCGACAGCCTCGCCACCCTCAAACATGCCGTCGCCCTCGGCCGCCGAAGCGATTCGGAGCAGGACCGCCGCTTCGACGACCTGATCGGCGGTCCGGCATTGACCGAGCGTCTCGAAGCGCTGCGGAGGAAATGATAGGGGAGGCCATGCGCCCGCTCGTCCTCGTTCTGCTTCTTGCCGGCTGCGGCACACAGGACGAAGCGGCCGTCGACACCGGCATCGAGTGCCGGATCGACGGCACCACCGGCTTCGAGCGGGTCTGCCGGGTCGAGACGGCGGACAGCGCCGACGGCCGGATCCTCACCGTCCGCAAGCCGGACGGCGGCTTCCGCCGACTGCGCGTCACCACCGACGGCGCCGGCATCGTCGCCGCCGACGGGGCCGAGCATGCCGAGGTCACCCGGCTCGGCGACGGCCGCAGCGAAGTCGCGATCGGCGGCGAGAGCTTTCGCCTCCCCGCCTCGGTCCGCCAATGACCGGCCGGATCATACTGACCGCCGAGGAGATGCGCGCCGCGGAAGCCGCGGCGATCGCGGCCGGCGCGCCGGTCGAGACGCTGATGGAGCGCGCCGGCATCGCCGCCGCCGAAGCGATCTGGCGCTTTGCCGGGCCGCTGCCGACTCTGGTCCTGTGCGGTCCGGGCAATAATGGCGGCGACGGCTACGTCATCGCCCGCGAACTGGGCGCCCGTGGCGTCGGGGTGCGGGTCGCCGCCCTCGCCGAGCCCAGGAGCGATGCCGCCCGCCAGGCGCGGAATTCATGGCAAGGCCCGGTCGAGAGCCTCGCCGAGGCTCGCCCGGCGGCGATGCTGGTCGATTCGCTGTTCGGCACTGGCCTCGCCCGCCCGCTCGACGAACCTGTATCGTCGCGCCTTCGTGACTTTGCCGCCGCCGCGCAAGTCAGGGTCGCGATCGACCTGCCGAGTGGGGTCGCCACCGATGACGGGCAGGTGCTTTCGCCCGTCCCGGACTACGACCTCACCATCACGTTCCAGACCCTGAAGCCTTCCCACCTGCTCCAGCCCGCCGCCCGCCATATGGGCCGGATCGTGGCGGCGAACATCGGCATCGCGGCGCAAGGCCGGCTTCACGAGATCGGGCCGGCGGTCCTCGCGGAGCCCGGCCCGGACGACCACAAATATCGCCGCGGCTATGTCGCTGTGATCGCCGGCGATATGCCGGGCGCTTCGGTGCTGGTCGCGTCGGCGGCGGCGCGCGCGGGCGTCGGCTATGTCCGTCTGATCGGCGCCGATCCGCCCGGCCTTCCCGCCGCCGTCGTCCGAGGTCCCGGCGAAGTCGAAAAGCTGCTCGCCCATTCCCGGATCGGGGCCGTCGCGGTCGGGCCGGGTCTCGGGCGGGACGAGAAAGCCAAGCGCCTGCTCGGGCTTGCGCTCGCCTCGGGCCGCCCGCTCGTGCTCGATGCGGATGCGCTCGGTCTGTGCCCGACACCGGCCGGGGCCATCATCACCCCGCACGAGGGAGAGTTCGCCAGGCTTTTCCCCAACCTGACCGGCAGCAAGGTTGAACGGGCGCGCGCCGCGGCCGCCGAGAGCGGCTCCGTCGTCCTGTACAAGGGCGCGGATACAGTCGTCGCCGCACCGGACGGTCGCGCCGCAATCGCCCGGCCGGCGCCGGCCTGGCTCGCCACGGCCGGGACCGGAGACGTTCTGACCGGCATCGCCGCCGCCCGCCTCGCCGCCACCGGCGACTCGTTCCGGGCCGCCTGCGAAGCGGTCCGGCTGCATGGCCGCGCCGCCGAACGGGCCGGTTCCGGCCTGATCGCCGACGACCTGCTCGCTTGCCTGTGAGCGAAGGAGAGACGGTCGTCCGCCTCGCCGCCCGCGGCGACGGCGTCACCGAAAGCGGCCGCTTCGTCGCCATGACCGCGCCCGGCGACCGAATCGCTCCGGACGGCGGCATCATCGCCGGCCCGCACCGCCAAATCCCGCCCTGCCGCCACTTCCCCGAATGCGGCGGCTGCCAGCTGCAGCATATCGATGACACCGCCTATGCGGATTATCTGAAGGACCGGATCGCGTCGGCCCTCGTCGCGCAGAATCTACCGGCGCCCGACATCCGCGAGCCGCATCTCTCGCCGCCGCGCAGCCGGCGCCGGGCGGCGCTGAAGGCGGCGGGCGGGCTGGTCGGCTTCAATGCCGAGGCCAGCCACCGAATCGTCGACATGCGCGAATGCCACATCCTTCGGCCCGAATTGTTCGCCCTGGTCGCGCCGCTCAGAAGGCTGCTCAATGGCCGCGCCGGAATCGTCATGACGCTCGCCGACCAGGGGGTGGACCTCCTGCTCGAGGGCGTCCGCGCCGAGGGGCTGGAAGCGACCGAGGCGATGATCGCCTTCGCCCGGGGGAATGGGCTGGCCCGCCTCGCCCTGGACGACGGCTATGGCGCGCAGGTGCTCTGGGAGCCCGAGCCGGTCGCCGTCACCCTTTCGGGCGTGCCGGTGGCGCTGCCCGGGGGCGCCTTCCTGCAGGCGACGGCGGACGGCGAAGCCGCGCTCGTGGCGGCGGTGCGCGAGGCGGTCGGCGAGGCGCGGATCGTCGCCGATCTGTTCGCCGGCCTCGGCACCTTCTCGCTCGCCCTGGAAGGCAAGGTCTACGCCGCGGAAGGCGCGCGCGATATGGTGCTGGCGCTGAAATCGGCCGGCCGGGGCGTTTTCGCCGACCATCGCGACCTGTTCCGGCGTCCGCTCGACGTCGCCGAGCTCAACCGTTTCGAAGCGGTGATCCTCGATCCGCCCCGCGCCGGCGCCAAGGAGCAGGCGCCCGCTCTGGCCGCCTCGTCGGTCAAGCGGATCGCCTATGTGTCGTGCAATCCGGCCACCTTCGCCCGCGACGCGCGCACCCTGGTCGACGGCGGCTGCAGGCTCGACTGGGTCAGTCCGGTCGGCCAGTTCCGCTGGTCGACCCATGTCGAGCTCGCCGCCTGCTTCAGTCGTTAGGGCGCGGCGCTGGCGACGACCACCGGCGCGGCGGCCGGAGCCGGCGCGGCCGGGGTGGGCTGCTGCTCGCCCCGGGCAAGAGCGAGCGCCGTGTCCGCGGTCGGCGAGCTATCGACGATGTGGACCGTCGCGCCGACCTGGGTGACTCCGAACAGCAGCCGCGAGAATTCCAGCGGCAGGCGGACGCAGCCGTGCGAGGCGGGGGTGCCGGGGATGTGGCCGGCGTGGAGCGCGATCCCGCCCCAGGTCAGCCGCTGCATGAACGGCATCGGCGCGTTGTTGTAGAGGTTGGAATAATGCTCGCGGCGCTTCTCGAGGATCTCGAAGCGGCCGGTCGGCGTGCTGTGCCCGGGGCGGCCGGTCGACACGGTGGTGAGGCCGATCAGGGTGCCGCCGCGATAGACGTAGGCGCGCTGCAGCGGAATGCTGACGACGACCTCGACCGGGCCGCTGGCGGCCATTTCCGGCTGCCAGACGAACTGGCCGGCCTCGAGCGGCCGCGAGGCGGCGGCGGTGGCGATGGGCTGCTCCGCCCCGGTGGTGTGAACCGGCGTGGAGCTCAGCATGATCGCGAGGATCGTGGTGGTGACGTTCATCTTCTTTCTCCCTGACGAGAGGCGCGGGTTATTGGCCCGCCCCGTTCTTCGTTGCAGGGGTCGCTAAGGCTTCCGGCGCAAAAGGATCGCGCTCCGCGTCCAAGGCCGCCGACTCGTCGTCCAACCTGCGGTCGAGCGACGAACCGGTATGCCGGAGCGACGAAATGTTGCCTGGATTAGAGCTGGCGGAGAATCATCGCGCCGGCATGGACGGTGAGTCCGAGCAGGCAGAGGGAGCCGCCGAGGAAGGTCAGGAAGCGCCAGCGCACGACGTTGACCGTCGCCTGGATCAGGCTGTGCAGCACCCGGAACGCGACATAGGCCCAGGCCAGCCAGACGTTGATCCAGACGTCGCCGCCGCCGATCAGCGCCAGAGTGATGGCGATCGCGTAGAAGAGCGTCGGCTGCTCGAGCAGATGGTTGTAATTGTGCGCCTTCCACTGGACGTTGGGCTCAACCACGCCGTCGAGGTCGCCGCCCTTGCTGCCGACCCGGCCTTTCAGCGAGATGCCCTTGCGCGCCATCGCGGGGAAGCGGACCGCGTAGAGCCAGATCATCATGACCAGGGTCCAGGCGACGAGCGCCACGACCGGCGCGAGGATCTGGTTCTGGTTCACGGCTGAGTCTCCCCCGGTTCGGCCTCGAGCCTAAAGTCCCGCCTTGAGGCGTTCAAGCGCTTGGTCTAGGCGAACGCCGACCCTTCAACACTCTCCCTCCCCATGAGGGGGAGGGTAGGGTGGGGGTTTACGGAGTTAGCGGGTTTGCTTCGAACGTTGGAACCCCTCACCCCAGCCCTCTCCCTAGGGAGAGGGAGCCAAGGATCGGCCAAAGGGTTCAGCTCGGGCGGGGCGGATCGGCCCCGAACGGAGACATTAATGTGAGCAAGGTGCTGGTGATCGGCGCGGGCGGCGTGGCGTCGGTCGCGGTCCACAAGATGGCGCAGCTGCCCGAGATTTTCGGCGCCGTCACCATGGCGAGCCGGCGCAAGTTCAAATGCGACGCGGTCGCCGCCTCGGTGAAGGAGCGCTTCGGCTACGACATCGACACCGAAGAGGTCGACGCCGACGACGTCGACGCCACCGCCGCCCTGATCGAGCGCGTGGAGCCGAAGCTCGTCGTCAACCTGGCCCTGCCCTATCAGGACCTCTCGATCATGGAGGCGTGCCTCAGGACCGGCATCGACTATCTCGACACAGCCAATTACGAGCCGCGCGACGAGGCGAAATTCGAATATAAATGGCAATGGGACCTGCACGACCGCTTCAGGGAGGCGGGGCTGATGGCGCTGCTCGGTTCGGGCTTCGACCCGGGCGTCACCAGCGTCTTCGCGACGTACATCAGGAAGCACCTGCTCGACCGGATCGACACGCTCGACATCCTCGACTGCAACGGCGGCGACCACGGCCAGCATTTCGCCACGAACTTCAACCCCGAGATCAACATTCGCGAGGTGACCGCGCCGGCCCGGCATTATGAGAATGGCGAATGGATCGAGACTCCGGCGCTGTCGACGAAGCAATGCTTCGATTTCGACCAGGTCGGCGAGAAGAACATGTACCTCATGTATCATGAGGAGCTGGAGAGCCTCGCCAGGCACCTGCCGGAGATCAAGCGCATCCGCTTCTGGATGACCTTCGGCGACCAGTATCTGAAGCATCTCGAAGTGCTTCAGAATGTCGGCATGACCCGGATCGATCCGGTGATCTACGAAGGCCGCGAGATCGTCCCGCTGCAATTCCTGAAGGCGGTGCTGCCCGAGCCGGCGAGCCTCGGCGAGACCACCAGGGGCAAGACCAATATCGGCGACATCGCCACCGGCACGAAGGACGGCGAGCAGAAGACGGTCTACGTTTACAATATCTGCGATCACGAGGAAGCCTATCGGGAGACCGGCAACCAGGCGGTGAGCTACACAACCGGCGTTCCGGCGATGATCGGCGCGGCGCTCATGCTGACCGGCCAGTGGCGCGGCGAGGGCGTGTTCAACATGGAGGAGTTCGATCCCGATCCCTTCATGGCCATGCTGAACGGCCACGGCCTGCCCTGGCAGGTCCGCGAGCTGCCGGGACCGCTGCCATTCTGACGCCTCCGCGCGGCGGCGCCCCGGCGATGGCGACTCGGGCGGGCGGGCCCGGCGCCTTCGCCCGTTTCGATCTGTCGCGCGTGCCCTCGCCCTGCTTCGTCGTCGACAAGGCGGCGATCGAGGCCAATTTGCGGGTCCTCGCCGAAATCCGCGACCGCGCCGGAATCAGGGTGCTGCTGGCGCTCAAGGCCTTCTCGATGTGGTCGCTCGGCGATCTCGTCTCGCGCTATCTCGACGGCGTCGCCACGTCCGGCCTGTGGGAGGCGAGGCTCGGCCGCGGCCATTTCAAGGGCGAGGTCGCGACCTTCTGCGCCGGCTACAAGGCCGCGGACATGGCCGAGGTGATCGCGCTCTCCGACCACGTCATCTTCAACAGCCCAGGCCAGGCGCGCCGCTTTCGCGGCGAGATCGAAGCCGCGCGGGCGCGGGGCGAGCGCTTCGACTTGGGGCTTCGCCTCAATCCGCTCCACTCCGAAGGCGAGATCGCCAAATACGACCCGGCCCAGCCGCACAGCCGGCTCGGCCATCCGGCGGACCAGCTGACGCCCGAGCATCTCGACGGCGTCGACGGCATCCACATCCACTCGCTCTGCGAGCAGGATTTCCCGCCGCTCCGCCGCACCTGGGAAGCGCTGCGGCCACGCCTCGAGCCTTATTTCGGCCGCCTCAAATGGCTCAATTTCGGCGGCGGCCACCACATCACCCGCGCCGATTACCAGCGCGACGATCTCGTCGATTTCCTCAAAGCCGTCCGCGCCGACACGGGCCTCGAACTCTACCTCGAGCCCGGCGAGGCGGTCGCGCTCGACGCCGGCATCCTGGTCGGCGAAATGGTCGACGTCATCGACAACAACATGGCCGTCGCGGTCCTCGACATCTCGGCCACCTGCCACATGCCCGACGTGATCGAGGCGCCCTACCGACCGGCCCTGCTCGGCGAGCCCGACGAGGGGCCGGTCGTTCGCCTCGGCGGCCCCTCCTGCCTCGCCGGCGACGTGATCGGCGACTATCGCTTCGGCCGCCGCCCCGAGCCCGGCGACCGCCTCGCCTTCCTCGACCAGGCCCATTATTCGATGGTCAAGACCACCACCTTCAACGGAGTCCCGCTCCCCGCCATCGCGCTCTGGGACAGCCGCGACGACAGCCTGGAGATTGTTCGCGAATTCGGCTGGGAGACCTTCCGGGACCGGTTGTCCTGATCGTTCAGAACAGCTGCCTGAACTCCTGCCGGGTCATCGTTCGGGAGAAAACCGGCAGCTTCTCGCCCTCGCCCATGTCGGCTTCGCCGATTCGGGCCATGCCGAGTTGAGCGCAGATCCGTCGGCCGGCCGCCGAGAAGCCGGTCGCGACGAAGGTGATCGGACGGGCGCGGCCGTCATAATAGACCTCCGAGATCAGGTCCTGGAAAGCGGCCCGGATCGCCCAGTTCTGCTTGACGCCGTCCTTCGTGCCGGGATCGCGCACCGCCACGACGGGCACGAGAAGGTGGGTCGCGCGGCGGTTGTTCTTCGCCGGCAGGATATCCGCGGCCGTGAGCTCGTTTTCGCTGATCCGGCCCGCGGTCAGCCGTTCGAGCGCGCGGGCGTTGATCGGCCAGGCGCAGGCGAAGGCGACGAGCGCGTCCTCCTCGCGCGAGCGGATCGCCACGCCCATGACCGGGTTCTTCCGGTACATCTTCCGGATCTCCTCCTCGTCGGGATGAGCCTCGTCGAACAGCGGCTTGATAAGCTCCGCCTGCACGCGGTCGACGCCTTTGTCGTCCAGCCGCGTGATCCGCTCGTAATCCGTGTCGAAGGATTCGAGCGGATCGTCGCTGCCTTTCGCGAGATGGGCAATGAGCGACAGCAAGGCGGCGATGCCAAGCAGAGCCAGGAAGATGAGAATCGTCGCCATTTTGCTCAGCCCGAGCCGCGCGGCGATCATGTCGATGAACGTCGGCGTGAGCTGTTCGAGCAGAAAAGGGAGGAGAGCGAGCGGAATCAGCAGCAAGAGCGGCTTCTCGCGCCGCCACTGCCAGGCGCGTCCCGGCAGCCTCCTGATCGCCCGTCTCAGCCTGCCGGAACGCGACGTCCGCATCTTGCTCCCCCTGTCCGCCTTGCGGAACGTCTCACCAAGAGCGCCCCCGCGCAACCCTTCGGCGCTCGAGCAGCGACAGCGCCTCGCGGAAGCTTTGCGCTTGGTGCCCGAGCGGGAATCCCTCCTGTCCGGGCGGCTTCAAGCCGCTGAGCAAGGGAGTTGGATCGAGCAGGGCTATCGCCTCGTTGGCCGCAATCATCCCTTCGAGCCGCTCGAGTTGCCGGGCCGCGGCTTGATCCGAGTCGAGCGGGCGGCCCTTCAGGACCGAAATGCCGAAAAAGGGGAGGAGGTGCCCGTGCAGAACGGCCGGGTCCAGACGCCGTCCGGATGAGCCGAGCACCGAATAGATCAACGTATCGTCGGCGTCCTGCTCGTCCGAAAGGGCCGGCTGAACATAAGGGAAGTCCACCACGCGGGCGCCCAGCCGCGCCCAGATTCGCAGCCGGTCCAGCTGATCCATGCCGGCGGCTTGCGTGTCCCGTGCGTAGCTTTCGTCGGACATCGAGAACGGGTCGTTCTGCTCGATGAAGACGAGCGGCCGCGGCTGCCCGTCGCGGCCGCCGAAAATAGCGGCGGCGGTCTCCATCACCGCCCCGAGCAGGCGCCGCAGGTGGCCGCGCCCGCGCGCCTCGCGGTCCACATAGATATAGTTCAGATTGGCGGTGACGGCGCAGCGTCCGGCTCCGGTCGACGGCATGGCGATGAAATTCGCGCCGCCGACGAAGGCGCCGTCATCGTCGGTCGCGATCAGGCACAGCTCCCGAAACGGCCCGAAGACTTCGGCGAGGCCCGAATGCGCGGCGCCATGGTTGAGCGCCAGGCATGCTTCCAGCCCCTCCCGGCCCTCCTTTTCGTCGGGAAGGACGAACGCGCGATCGTAGCCGGCGAAGAACCGCTCGAATATGTCGCTGTCCGCTCGGTCCGTCGCCTGGATGGCGATCGGCCCGCCGCGGCCATCTCGTCGGCTCACGCCTTCGCCCCTTTCGGGGAAAGGCTAACGCGCCCGCGCGCTAAAGCCCAGCCCGCCGGGGGTCGCGCAGAGGCACGACGTTCGAGCCCTCGTCCGCCGGCAGGTCGACATAGAGGCTCGCCATCGGCTCGTCCCCGGCCACCACCGTTTCCACCGCGCCGAAGCCGTTGAACTGGCTCCGCATCGCGCAGCCATAGGCGCCGAGCATGCCGATCTCGACATAATCGCCGGCCTGGGTGTCGGCGGGAAGCATGAAGGGACCCGCCATATGGTCGAGATCGTCGCAGGTCGGCCCGTAGAAGCTGAACGCCATGTCGCGGGCGTCCGAAGCTTCCTCGCGGACCAGCTTCACCGGGAAGCGCCAGCCGACATGCGCCGCATCGAACAGGGCGCCATAGGCGCCGTCGTTGATGTAGAGCGTGTCGCCGCGCCGCTTCTCGACCCGGACCAGGAGGCTCGCATATTCGGCGCACAGCGCCCGGCCCGGCTCGCACCAGAGCTCGGCCGAATAGGAGATCGGCAGATCCTCGAACGAATCGTGGATCACCGCGAAATAGGCCTCGAGCGGCGGCGGCTCCATGCCGGGATAGGAAGAGGGGAAGCCGCCCCCGACATCGACGATGTCGACGGTCACCGCCGCTTCGACGATCGCGGCGCGGACCCGCTCCATCGCCTCGGCGTAAGCGGCCGGGGTCATCGCCTGGCTGCCGACGTGGAAGCAGATGCCGAGCGCGTCGGACGCCTGGCGCGCGGCGATCAGCAGCGCCTTCATCTCGGAGGGCTCCGCGCCGAATTTCGAAGCCAGGCTGAGCTTGGCGTGATCCGACGAGACCCGGATTCGCACGAGCAGGTTCAGGTCCTCGGCCGCCTCGGTAGCGCGGACGATCTTGTCCAGCTCCTCCATCGTGTCGAGCGAGAAGGTGCGGACGCCGTGGCTGAAATAGGCCTCGCGGATCGCCTCCTCGGCCTTCACCGGATGCATGAAGCAGGACACCGCCTCGGGCAGGGTCTCGGCGACCAGCCGCACCTCGGCGATCGAGGCGACGTCGTAATGGGTGACTCCGCTGTCCCAGAGGATTCGGAGCAGGTCCGGCGAGGGATTGGCCTTGACCGCATAGAGCGACCGGCCCGGAAACTTCTCGACGAAGAAGCGGGCGGCGCGCCGGGCGGCGTGCGGACGAATGAGCGTGACCGGCTGAACCGGACGCTTCCTGGCCAGGGCGACACCGGTGACGGCGTCGGTCGGGAGCGAAGCTAGCCCCAGCGCGCTATGATGGTTGTGCAACTCAAGGGACCTCCAGGAGATAGTTGACGACAAGGCAGCCTTGCGGTTTGGAAGTCCCCATGGGGCTGCGGCGGGCGATATATGGGTGCCGGACCCCCATGTAAAGACCTCGGATTCCCCCCTTTTTTACAGAGGCTTGAATGGACGAGAGAAAGCCTTCGGCGAACGGTGTCATCGCTGCGGCCGCCCGCATCGCCCCCGCGGTGACGAAAACGCCGCTGCTTCCGCTCGACCGGGACGGCCGCCGGATCTGGATCAAGGCCGAATGCCTGCAGCGCGGCGGCAGCTTCAAACTGCGCGGCGCGACCAACCGGCTGATGCTGCTGAGCGAGGCCGAGCGCGTCCGCGGCGTGGTCGCTTTCTCGTCGGGCAACCATGGCCAGGGCGTCGCTCTGGCGGCGCGCTCGCTGGGCATGAAGGCGACCATCGTCATGCCCGCCGACGCGCCTTCGGTGAAGGTCGAGGGCACGCGGGCGGCCGGCGCCGAGATCGTCTTCTTCGACCGCGCCACCGAGAGCCGCGAGCAGATCGGCGCCCGGCTGGCGGCCGAGAAGGGCGCGGTGCTGGTCCCCTCGTTCGACGATGTCGACGTGATCGAGGGGCAGGGCAGCGTCGGCGTCGAGATCGGGGATCAGCTCGGCGGCCGGCCGCCGATGGTGGTCGTACCATGCGGCGGCGGCGGCCTTTCCGGCGGCATCGCCTTGGCGCTGGCGGGCTCGCGAATCGTGATTGTCGAGCCGGCCGGCTGGGACGACATGGCCCGCTCACTGGCCGGCGGCGCGATCGTCCCGGTCGAGGAGCCGGCGCCGCCGAGCCGCTGCGACGCGCTTCAGACGAAGCTCGTGTCGCCGCTCACCTTCGGCGCGCTGCGCGAGGCGGGCGCGAGCGGCCTCTCCGTCACCGAGGAGGAGGTGGCCGAGGCGATGCGCTTCGCCTTCCGTCATTTGCGGATCGTCGCCGAGCCGGGCGGCTCGGTCGCTCTGGCGGCCCTGATCGCGGGCAAGGTCGACGCGCCCGACGGCAGCGTCGTCGTCGTCTCGGGCGGGAACGTCGATCCGCTGGTTTATGCGGAGATTGTCGGCCGCTGAGCGACCAGGGCGACCAGGCGGGTCAGCTGGTCCATCTGCCGCGCCGTCTTCCTCAGGCCGGCCGAATAGGCCTCGGCGTTCGCGCCGGGCCGCGCCAGCGCCGCGCTTTCGATCACCCCGTCCAGAAGCCGCGACAGATTGGGCAGGATCGCCTGGTCGATCGAGGCCAGAGCGCTGTCGAATTGCCGATGGTCGTGGAAGCTCATGAAGCCGGCTTAACCATGTCCGCTTAAGGCTTTGTGAAAGCCGCCCCCCGTGGCATCACGCGGCCATGGCCGGCCCCGGCGCACTCGTCCTGTCGCTTTTGATGATCGCCTTCGCCGCGCTCTGCGGCGGCGGCCTGTGGGTGCTGGTCAGGCGCGGCGACCGGACACGCGGCGCCCTGATGGTCCTCGCCGGCCTGGTGATGCTCGGCAACGTGCTGATCTGGGCGGTTTAGCGGGCAGCCACCGCTGAACCGTCACCGGCATGACGAAATCTCACCTGATCGGGCAGGCGGGATCCAGCCGGAAGTCCAGATAATCGTCGACCGCCTTCATCAGCAGGTCCATCTCGTTGACGAAGAAATGGTTCGCGCCCGGGATGGTCTTGTGCTCGATGGTGATGTGGCGCTGGGTCCTGAGCTTGTCGACCAGCTTCTGGACCGCAAGCGGGGTCACCACCTCGTCGGCCTCGCCCTGGATGATGACGCCCGAGGAAGGGCAGGGGGCGAGGAAGGAGAAATCGTACATGTTCGCCGGCGGCGCGATCGAGATGAAGCCGCGCGCCTCGGGCCGCCGCATCAGCAGCTGCATGCCGATCCAGGCGCCGAAGGAGAAGCCGGCGATCCAGGTGCTTTCCGCCTCGGGGTGAATCGACTGCACCCAGTCGAGCGCCGAGGCGGCATCGCTCAATTCGCCGATGCCGTTGTCGAACACGCTCTGGCTCTTGCCGACGCCCCGGAAATTGAACCGCAAGGTGGCGAAGCCCCGCCTCACGAAAGTCTTGTAGAGCGCGAGCACGATGGCGTTGTTCATCGTCCCGCCGCCCTGCGGGTGCGGGTGGAGGATCAGGGCGACCGGCGCGCGCGGTCGCGGCCCGGGGCTGAAACGGCCTTCAAGGCGGCCTTCCGGCCCTGGAAAGATGACTTCGGGCATTGCACCTGCGGATGTGGAATGTTCAAGGCGGAGGCGCCTATATAAGGAAGCGGCTCAAATCCGCAATTTGAAAGGACGCAAAGCCTCCGTGGCGACCCGAATCTATCTCGATCACGCCTCGACGACGCCGATCCTGCCGGAAGCGGCCGACGCGATCCGCGCCGCCTGCGAGGTCTGGGCCAACCCCTCCTCGGCCCATGCGGAGGGCCGCGCCGTCCGCGCGATGATGGAGGAGGCGCGCCGGCGCATCGCCGCCGCTTTGGGCTGGGACGGCACCCTCATCTTCACCTCGGGCGCCACCGAGGCGATCGAGATCGTCATGCGCCGGGCCAAAGCGGGCTCTCGCATCGCTTCGGCGGTCGAGCATCCGGCGGTGCTGCGCTGTCTGCCCGATCGCGAGATCGCGGTCGGCGGCGACGGCATGCTCGACCTCGCCGATCTCGATTCGGCGCTGGCCGCGGCCGAGCGTCCCTTGGTCGCGGTCCAGTCGGTCAACAACGAGACCGGCGTGATCCATCCGATCGCCGAAATCGCCGCGCGGGTGAGGGCGGCCGGCGGCCTGCTCCTCGTCGATTGCGCGCAGAGCGCCGGCAAGCTGCCGCTGCCCGAGGCCGATTTCATCTCGATCGCCGCGCACAAGCTCGGCGGCCCGCCCGGAATCGGCGCGCTGCTGGTCAGGGACACCGCCACGCTCGAGGCCGTCGGCGGCCAGGAGGGCGGCCATCGCCCCGGCACCGCCGCCGTGCCGATGATCATGGGCTTCGCCGCCGCCTGCGAGGCTGATCACGGCTGGTACCAGGAAGCGAAAAGGCTGCGCGCGACGCTGGATGCCGGCATCGCGGCGGCGGGCGGCGAGATCGTCGCCGGCGCCGCACCGCGAATCGCCACCATCGCAGGCTACCGGATGCCCGGCGTTCCGGCCGCCGCGCAGATGATGCAGCTCGATCTCGCCGGCATCGCCGTCTCGGCGGGCAGCGCCTGCTCCTCGGGCAGCCTCAAGACCAGCCACGTCCTCACCGCCATGAACATGGCCGAGGAGGAGGCGCGCGAGGTGATCCGGGTCAGCTTCGGGCCGGCGACCAGCGACAGCGACCTCGACGCTTTGCTTTCCGAATGGCGCAAGCTCTACGAGCGCCGTCGGGCCGCGTGACCGTCTATCTCGATTATCAGGCGACGACGCCGCTCGCGCCCGAGGCGCTGGCGGCGATGCGCCTCTGGCTCGACGAGAAATTCGCCAACCCGCACAGCTCCCACAAGCTCGGCCGCGAGGCGGCGGCCGCTGTCGAGGTGGCGCGCGAGCAGGTGCTGAAAGCCTTGATGGGGACAGTTATCGGTAACTGTCCCCCCGGCAGGCTCTATTTCACCGCCGGCGCCACCGAGGCGGCGAACTGGGCGCTGAAGGGGAGCGGCGCGCGCCGGATCGTCACCCTCGCGACCGAACATGCCTGCGTGCTCGATTCGGCCGAATGGCTAGCGGGGCGGGGCTGCGAGATCGACATCCTTCCCGTGCGCCCGGACGGTCTCGTCGACCTCGACCTGCTGGAAGAGCGGGTCACCGAGGGCACCGGCCTCGTCGCCGCCATGCTGGTCAATAACGAGATCGGCGTCGTCCAGCCCGTCGCCGAGATCGCCCGCATCGCCCGTGCCAAGGGCGCGCTGTTCTTCTGCGACGCGGTCCAGGGCTTCGGCCGGGTGCCGCTGCCGCTCGAAAGCTGCGACCTGGTCGCGCTGTCGGCGCACAAGATCCACGGCCCCAAGGGCATCGGCGCGCTCTGGGTCCGCGCCGGCGTCTCGCTCGAGCCCTTCGTCCACGGCGGCGGCCAGGAAGGGGGCATCCGCTCCGGCACGCTCTCGCCGGCCCTCTGCGCCGGTTTCGGCGCCGCCGCCGGGCTGCTCGGCCCTTCGGATCGCGACCATGTCGATCGCCTCTGGGCGATCGCCCGGGAGGCGATGGCCGGTTGGGCGCTGAACGGGTCGGAAGAGCGACGCTATCACGGCAATGTCAACCTCCGCCGCGATGGCGTGGACGCCGCCCGCCTGATCTCGGAGGTCCGCCAGGTCGCCTTCTCCGCCGGCTCCGCCTGCGCCAGCGGCTCGGGCCGCCCGAGCCACGTCCTCGCCGCGCTCGGCCTTTCCGATCGCGAGGCGCGCGGCTCGATCCGCCTGGGCTTCGGCCGTTATACGACGGAGGCGGAGCTCCGGACCGCGCTCGGCCTGATCGACGAGGCCGCCGAACGCCAGCTCAGCCTCGCCGCATGACTCAAAAGATGATCAACGTCCGCTTCATCTCGGCCGACGGCGAGCGCGTCCAGCAAGTCTCCGCCCGGCCGGGCGAGCGCCTGCTCGACGTCGCCCAGGCCGCCGGCCAGCCGCTCGAGGGCACGTGCGAGGGGCAGATGGCCTGCTCGACCTGCCACGTCGTCGTCGCGCCCGGGGATTTCGACAGGCTCCCCAGCGCCAGCGAGGAGGAAGAGGACATGCTCGACCTCGCCGCTCACGTCACCCGCCACTCGCGCCTGTCCTGCCAGATCTGGCTGAGCGACGAGCTGGAAACCCTCACCGTCCGAATCCCCTCCGGCTTCCACAACATGCAGGGGCGGTAATAATTGGGGACAGTATATATTTTTCGCGCGCGGCGGGCGGCGCAGCGGTCATCGCCCGTCGCGAAAAATATATACTGTCCCCATTTTGAGCCTGTCTCCTTTTCAAGGCTGCCCCGAGATTATTTCGCGCTGGCGGAGCCCGGCCACCCCCCTAAACAGAAGCCATGATCGATCGCCGCGCCCTTCTCCTCGGCGGCCTCGCGCTCGGCGCGGGCTGCGCCGGCCATCCGCAGGAGGCGCGCCGCGCCCGCGCCGACTTTCGCGGCCTGCAGGCGATGCTCGGGCCCGGCGGCCGGCTCGGCGTCGCCGCGCTCGACACCGGCGCCGGCCGCCGGCTGCTCCACGACGAGAATGGCCGCTACGCCATGGCCTCGACCTTCAAGCTCCCGCTCGCCGCCGCCATCCTGAGCGAGGTCGAGGCGGGGCGCCTGACCCTGGACCAGGAAATCCCGTTCAGCCGCGCCGACCTCGTCCCCTACGCGCCGGTGGTCGAGGCCGGTCTGGAGCGCGGCCGCCTGTCCGTGGAGCGGCTTTGCGCCGCGATCGTCGAGGTCAGCGACAATGCCGCCGCCAACCTGCTCCTCGCCCGGATCGGCGGACCGGCCGGGCTGACCCGCTACATCCGCGCCAATGGCGACGCCGTGACCCGGCTCGACCGGATGGAGCCCGAGCTCAACGCCAACCTCCCCGGCGATCCGCGCGACACGACCAGCCCCGCCGCCATGGCCGGCCTGATGCGCGCCTTGCTGCTCGGCGACGCGCTTAGGCCCGGTTCGCGCGCGCGGCTGATCGGGTGGATGCAGGGCGCGACCACCGGCCTCCAGCGCCTGCGCGCGGGCTTCCCGTCGGGCTGGCGGACCGGCGACAAGACCGGCAACGGCGCGAACGGCGCCGCCAACGACCTCGCCATCGCCTTCCCGCCCGGCCGCGCCCCGATCCTGATCGCCTCCTATCAGAGCGGCGGCACCGCCGAACGCCCGGCGCGCGACGCCATCCACGCCTCGGTGGCGCGCGCGGTCGCGTCAGCGTTCGTATGAGTTGCCAATCTTTGCCATAGAAGCTAGATTTCGCCTCATGGCTACGATGAATATCTCCCTTCCCGAGGAAATGAAGGCGTTTGTCGAATCGCAGGTCGCCACTGGCCAATTTGCGAACGTGAGCGACTACATGCGGGATGTGATCCGGGAACGGCAACAGGCCGTCGAGCGGCTGCGAGCGCTCATCGAGGAGGGCGAGGCCAGCGGCGATTCCCCCTACACGATCGAAGAGATCATCGCCCGCGCCAGAGAGCAACTCGAATCCCGCGGAGCGTAACCTATTCCGATAGAGCCGAAGCCGATCTCCGCGAGATCTGGCTGTATACCGCTCGCGAATGGGGCTTGGAACAGGCCGACGGCTATCTGAGGTCGATCGATCTTGCAGCCGGGCAATTGGCGGCCGGCCGCCTTCGCAGCCGCTCGCTCCACTTCGTTTCTGCCGGCCTGCGCAAGGCAAGGTGCAAGCGGCACTTCCTCTACTTCCGAAAGCATGACGCTGGCGGCATCCGGATCGAACGCGTGCTGCACGATCGCATGGATGAGACGCTTCATCTTCTCTGACTTGCTCTCCCGAAGCTTTCCACCCATATGGCGCGCGGGAGTCGGGCGGACGGCGCTCTCGCCAACCCGGTCAGGTCCGGAAGGAAGCAGCCGTAACGAGTTCACGCGCCGGGTCGTTCCGGCTCCCACCGTTCTCTTTCCGTTCTTTTTTGCTTTCCTACAGGGCCGTGACTCCTGTAGACCGGGCGGCATGAACTCGCATTCGCCCGGCCCTCTTATTCACGCTTCGCCCCACCCGGTTGCCAGCGGATTTCCACCGACCATGGCCAGTGCGAACATTGGGACCATTCGCCGCTTCCGCACGTGCCGCTTCGACAGCGATGCGGCGAGCGGCTAGGGTGGCGCGATGTCCGATTCCCCCCAGCCCTACCGAGTCCTCGCCCGCAAATATCGCCCGCAAAGCTTCGCCGAGCTGATCGGCCAGGGGGCGATGGTGAAGACGCTCGCCAACGCGATCCAGACCGACCGGCTCGCCCACGCCTTCCTGCTCACCGGCGTGCGCGGAGTCGGCAAGACCTCGACGGCGCGGCTGATCGCCAAGGCTTTGAACTGCATCGGCCCGGATGGGGAGGGCGGCCCGACTATCGATCCCTGCGGCGTCTGCGAGCCCTGCCGGGCGATCGCCGAGGGGCGGCATATCGACGTGGTCGAGATGGACGCCGCCAGCCACACCGGCGTCGACGACGTCCGCGAGATCATCGAGGCGGTCCGCTATTCGGCGGTCTCGGCGCGCTACAAGGTCTATATCGTGGACGAGGTCCACATGCTCTCGAAGAACGCGTTCAACGCGCTCCTGAAGACGCTCGAGGAGCCCCCGGCCCACGTCAAGTTCCTGTTCGCGACGACCGAGGTCAACAAGGTCCCGGTCACCGTCCTCTCCCGCTGCCAGCGCTTCGACCTGCGCCGGATCCCGGCCGAAATGCTCGCCGATCATTTCCGCCACGTCGCCGGCGCCGAAGGAGTCGAGGTCGAGCCGGAGGCGTTGGCGCTGATCGCCCGCGCCGCCGAGGGCTCGGCGCGCGACGGCCTTTCGATCCTCGACCAGGCGATCGCCCACGGCGCCGGCGCTGTGACGGCCGGGCAGGTCCGAACGATGCTCGGCCTCTCCGATCGCGGCGCCAATCGGGCGCTGCTCGAATCGATCCTCGGCGGCGACTCGCCCGGCACTCTCGCGGCGCTGCGCGACCAGTACGATCTCGGCGTCGAGCCGTCGGCGGTGATCCGCGGCCTGCTCGAGGCCGTCCATGGCATCACCCGCGCCAAGGTCGGCGGCGCCCTCGATCCGGCTCAGTCGGCCGAGGAGCGCGAGGCTTACGCCGCCTGGGCGGCCAAGCTCGGCCACGCCGCCATCCATCGCCTCTGGCAGCTGCTGCTCAAGGGTCTCGCCGAGGTGCACAATGCGCCGATGCCGCTGGAGGCGGCCGAAATGGCGCTGCTCAGGGTCATCCACGCTTCCGAGCTGCCCGATCCGGGCGCGGTGCTGGAGAAGCTGGCCAGTGGCGAGATCGCTGCCGTGCCGGCGGCCGAGGCGCCCAAGGCCGAGGAGCAGCGCGAGCTTCTGAAGGCGCCGGCGGATTTCGCCGGCCTGGTCGACCAAATCGCCGAGAAAAAAGGTCAATTGCTGGCCCACCAGCTCAGGGAGGAATTCAGGCTCGTTCACTACTCGCCGCCGGCTCTGACTCTCCAGTCGACGGCAATCGCCAAGGACGCAAGGCAGCTGAACGAGACTCTCGCCAAGCTCCGCAGCTGGTTGAAGACGCATTATGGCGAAGGCTGGACGGTCGATCTCTCGGAAGGCCCGGCTCAACCGTCGTTGAGAGAGCAGGAGCTTGAAGCGGAACGCCGAGACGAGCAGTGGGTTCGTGAACAGCCGATAGTCAAAGCCGCCTTGGAGGCCTTTCCCGAGGCCGAGCTGGGCCCCTACCGCCTGGACGAACAACGGAGCGCATGATGCAGAATCTCGAAGACCTGATGAAGATGGTCCAGGAGGCGCAGACCAAGCTGATGCAGGCGCAGGAGGATCTCGACAAGATCGAGGTCGAGGGCGTCTCCGGCGGCGGCCTGGTCAGGATCCGGGCCTCGGCCAAGGGCCGGATCGCCGCGGTCGCGATCGACGAGAGCCTGCTCGCCCCGTCCGAAAAGCAGATGCTGGAGGATCTGGTCGCCGCCGCGATCAACGACGCCCGCGCCAAGGCCGACGTCGCCGCCGAGCAATCGATGAAGAACGTCACCGGCGGCCTGCAGCTGCCGCCGGGCTTCAAGATGCCGTTCTGACCCTTTTCGTCACCCCGGACTTGATCCGGGGTCCACCTTCTTCACGGAACGACGAGGAAAGGTGGATGCCGGATCAAATCCGGCATGACGAACTTACGGATAGACGCAGGAGTCCAGGCCGTCCCGCCCGACCGTTCCCATCCGCCTGAAGATCAGATTCCCGTAGCGCCGCGTGAATCCCTGGGGAGCGATCGCCGCGCGGCGCTTGGGCAGCGGGAAGACGGCCGCGATCCGCGCCGCCTCCTGCGGGCTGAGCGCATCGGCGCCGTGGCCGAAATAGCGATGCGACCCGGCATTGACGCCGTAGGTGCCGATCCCCGTCTCGGCGAGGTTCAGATAGACCTCCATGATCCGCCGCTTCGACCAGAGGTTCTCGATCAGCAGGGTGAACCAGGCCTCCAGCCCCTTCCGGAAATAGCCGCCGCCCTGCCAGAGGAAGGCGTTCTTCGCGGTCTGCTGGCTGATCGTCGATCCGCCGCGAAGCACCCGGCCGCCGGCGGCGTTCCGGCGCATCGCCGCCTCGATCGCCTGCCGGTCGAAGCCATTATGCTCGCAAAACTTGCCGTCCTCGCCGGCGATCACCGCGCGGACCATGTCGCGGTCGATCCGGCCGATCCCCATCCACTCGGAGCGAACGCCGTTGCCGGCGATCCGGTCGCCCAGCTGGGTGAAGGTGAAGGGCGGGTCGACGAAGCGATAGGCGAGCACCCAGAGGACCGAGCCGATCAGGAAGATCAGCACCGCCTTGACGATCCAGCCGAGGATCCGGCGGACGAGGGAGCGCCGGCGCTTCACGCGCCTCACCGGAGGGGGACTGCTGACGTTGCTTCGCGCTTCGGTGGCCATGGCGCGAGACCTAGCCGGGAGCGCCGCGGCCGTCATCAGGGTTCGTGGCGGCCCGACGCGGTGCTAAGGCGGACGCCATGAACCCGCTCTTCGCCGCGCAGGGAACATCGATCTTCGAGATCATGTCCGGCCTCGCCCGCGAGCATGGCGCGGTCAATCTCGGCCAGGGCTTTCCCGATTTCGGCTGGCCCGACGACGTCGTCGCCAGGGCGGCCGAGGGGCTTACCGGGCAGGCGAGCCAATATCCGCCGATGCGCGGCCTGCCCGAGCTTCGCGCCGCGGTTGCCGATCATTACCGGCGCCACCAGGGCCTCGAGCTCGATTCCGAGCAGGTGATCGTCACCTCGGGCGCGACCGAGGCGATCGCCGCCAGCCTGATCGCCCTGATCTCGCCCGGCGACGAAGTGGTGTTGTTCCAGCCGCTCTACGACGCCTATCTGCCGCTGGTCCTCCGCGCCGGCGGCGTTCCGCGGCTGGTCCGGCTGACCCCGCCCGGCTGGCGGATCACCGAAGCCGCGCTCGCCGAGGCGTTCACGCCCGACACCCGCCTCGTCGTGTTCAACAATCCGCACAATCCCACCGGCCGAATGTTCGACGCCGAGGAGCTGGCGTTGCTCGCCCGGGCCTGCGTCCGCTCCGGCGCTGTCGCCCTCTCCGACGAGGTCTGGGAGCATGTCGTGTTCGACGGCCGCGCCCATATCCCGCTCGCCTCGCTGCCCGGCATGGCCGGGCGCACCGTGAAGATCGGCTCGGCCGGCAAGATTTTCTCGCTGACCGGCTGGAAGGTCGGCTGGGCGGTCGCCGCGCCCGATCTGGCGGCGGTGATCGCCAGGGCGCACCAGTTCCTTACCTTCACCACCCCGCCAAACCTCCAGGCCGCGGTCGCCTGGGGCCTCGGCAAGGACGAAGCCTATTTTACCGCCATGCGCGCCGGCTTCGCCGAAGCGCGCGACCGGATGCGCGCCGCTCTGGAAGCGGCCGGCTATGCCGTGCTTCCGGCGGAGGGCACCTATTTCCTCAACGTCGACCTAGCCGCCTCCGGCATCCTCATGGACGACTCGGCCTTTTGCGACTTTGCGGTGAAGCGGCACGGCGTCGCCGCAATCCCAGTCTCCGCCCTTTACGCCGGGGACCCGGTCACCACCGCCATCCGCCTCTGCTTCGCCAAGCGGACCGAGACGATCGACGCCGGTGTCGCCGCCCTGGAACGGGCCCGGGAATCGATTCCCGCTTGACTCATTTCGATAAATAGCTAAATATCGAATCATGAGCTCGGTCTTCAAAGCCATCGCCGATCCGACCCGCCGCCAGGTGCTGGCGCTGCTTCGCGAGCGGCCGATGAGCGCCGGCGAGCTCGCCGGTCGGTTCGACGTCTCCAAGCCGACCATGTCCGCGCATTTCAACGTGCTTCGCGAGGCCGGCCTGATCGACGCCAGCAAGCACGGCAAGTCGATCGTCTACCGGCTGAGGATGTCGGTGCTCGAAGAGGCTCTGATGGGGCTGGCCGCGACGGTCGGTCTGGATCTCGGCGCCGGCGTCCGGGGAAAGGAAGAGGAAGCATGACCGCGAAGCAAAGGGAACTGGGCTGGGCCATATTTGGCGCCGCCATTCTGATTCTGCTCCCGCTCGGCGCGATCGCCGCCCGGAACTGGGGTCTCGTCGAGGACCCGGGCCATGACCTCCCCGGCCGCCTTTACGGCATCGCCGCCGGGCTGATCGTCGCCGCCTACGGCAATATCGCGCCGCGCAAGCTGGTCCGCTACGATCCCGGCTCGGCGCGGCCGGCGCGAAGGCAGGCGGCGATCCGCTTCTCGGGCTGGGTGTTCGTCTTCGCCGGCCTCGCCAACGCGCTGATCTGGGCGACCGTTTCTCCGATCGACCTCGCCGCCATGCTCTCGATGGCGCCGCTCGCTCTCGGGCTCGTTCTCGTCTTCCATCGCTGCGCCCGAGTCAAAGCGGAGCAATCTTAATATGCGCCCGGATTGAAACGGATCGCGGTCAGGCTCGTTACGCACGCGAACCTGACACGGAGGTCCACATGCTCGGCACCATTCTCATCATCGTTCTGATCCTGCTTCTGCTGGGCGCTCTGCCCTCCTGGGGCTACAGCCGCGGCTGGGGCTACGGCCCGTCCGGCCTGCTCGGCCTGGTGCTGATCATCCTGGTGGTCCTGGTCCTGCTCGGCAGGATCTGACCTGGCGGCGCGCCTCGCCCGATTGAGGACGAGGCGCGCCTCCCGTCAGAATTCGACCGATACCCGCCCGTACAGGAAGCGGCCGTTGAAGCCGAAGGGCGAGAAGCCCGAATAGGGCAGATAATATTGGTTGATCGGATAGACGCCGCCGATCGCCGCCGGGCGCGCGCCGAACGGCGAGCGGTCCGGATAGACGTCGAACAGATTGTCGGCGCCGACCGCGAATGTGAGCCGCTCGATCGGGCTGTAGCGAAGCTCCACGTCGGTGATCCATTTGGGACCGAGCCGGATGTCGTCGGGTCCGAGCAGGGTGAGGCTGGCCGGGTCCGCGATGGGTGCCGTGGCGCCCGGCGCGATGACCCTGCCGTAGCGCGTCGTGCGCAGGGTCAGCCCGAAATCGCCGAGCTCGCCGTCGGCGGCGAGCACGACCTTGTCGCGCGGCTGGCCGTCGGTGAAGCGGATGCCCTCGACCCGGCCGAACAGGACGATTCCGGGGATGGTCGCGAGCGGGCCGAGATCGTTGATCCGCTGCTGGATCCGGGTCTTGTTGTAATTATAGGCCGCGGTCAGCGTCCAGTTGCCGAGATTTTCGGTGCGGAAGCGATAGCTTACGACCGCGTCGATGCCGCGGGTTCGGGTGTCGAGGCCGTTGATGAAGAAGCGCGCCGCGCCGACGCTCTGGAAGCCGTTGGCGTCCAACACCGCCTTCACCGCCGCGTTGACCGCCGCCGTGCCCGAGCCGGCGGCGCCGAGATTCTCGGTGAGCACGATCCGGTTGTCGATGTCGATCTGATAGGCGTCGATCGTGACGGTGAGCCCGGGGAGCGGGTTGGCGGTCGCGCCGATGCTGAGGTTGATCGACTTTTCGGGCTCGAGGTCGCTCGATCCCAAAGCGCGCGCGACCGGGCTGTCGACCGCCAGAGTGCTGATGTCGACCGGCAGGCCGTTGATGAAGTTGGTCGAAGTGGTCGTGAAGAATTGCTGGTGAAGCGAAGGCGCCCGGAAGCCGTTCGAGATCGAGCCGCGCAGCGCGAAGCCGGGGGAGAGCTCGTAGCGGAGCGCCAGCTTGCCGTTCAGAGTGCTCCCGAAATCGGAGAAATGCTCGTAGCGGCCGGCGAGGACCGCGGTGAAGCCGTCCGCGATATCGGCGTCGAGCTCGACATAACCGGCCCAGCTGTGCCGGCCTTCGTCGGTCGCGCTGGCGGCGGGGATGCCGGGGAAGCCCTGCGCGCCGGCGGGCGCGGCCCGGCCGGGGAAGCTGCAGATGCCGGTGCCGGCATTGTAGACGCCGCCCTGGGTTGCGCAATTCGGCGCCGTCGTCGCGATCGAGGCGCGGAACAGCGGCCCGGTGGCGTAGGATTGCAGGTCGCCCGGGCGGATCTGGAAATTCTCGCTGCGATATTCGAGGCCGGCGGCGACCGACAGCGGACCGGCGAGGCCGATCTGATATTCGTGGCTGACGTCGAAATTGGCGACGAACTGGCCGTAGCGCAGGCCGCCCGCGTCGAACTCGCTCTGGCTCGCCGTGCCGAACGAGGTGTTGAGCGTGTTGCTCACCGTATAATCGAAACTGTTATGGCCGTAGCCGAGCGAGAAATCGGCGTTCCAGCCGGCGATTTCGCCGCGCACGCCGACCACGCCGGCATAATCTTCGAGGTCGGTGCCGATGAAGGGCAGGAAGCCGTCCGGAGTCAGCGGCACGAAATTGGCTGCGTTCGGCGTCTGGCCGGGCAGGAGCGTGCCGAAATCGCGATTGGCCGCGGCGTTCTGGTTGCGATAATTGGCGGCGCTGAGGCCGTCGCGATTGCCGTAGGAGCCGAAGCCGTAAAATTCCCAGTCGCCGCCGAGCGGCATGCCGGCGTTGATGAAGAAGGCATAATCCTCGGTCCGGGCGTCGCCGTAGCGGAATTCGAGCCGGTCGAAGCTGACTTCGCGGGGGTCGAAGGCCGGCGGCGCGGGCCGGTTGTAATTGGGCCTGAGATCGAAGCCGGCGCGATTGGTCGGGTTGCGGTCGCGATATTCGGCGGTGAGGTTCACGAAGCCTTCGCCGATCGGCACTCCGAAATTGGCGGCGATCGTCCACATCGCGCCGTCGCTGGCGTGCCGTTCGCCGTCGCTGACGGCCGCGAAGACGCGGTTGTCCGTGGCGTCGAGGATGGGCTGGCCGCCGGCGGTGGTCTGCAGGCCGGTGATGTTGGCGACGTTGTGGAGCGTCGTCTCGTAGCGGCCGTAGGTCGCGGTCGCGCGGCCGCCATTGTCGTTGTTGCGAAGCTGGATGTTGATCACGCCGGCGATCGCGTCCGAACCATATTGCGAGGAGGCGCCGTCGCGCAGCACCTCGATGCGCTGGATGGCGATACCGGGGATGAGATTGAGGTCCACGGCGGCGCTGCCGCGGCCGACCGTGCCGTTGATGTTGAGCAGCGCCGAAACGTGGCGGCGCTTGCCGTTGACCAGCACCAGCGTCTGGTCCGGGCTCAGGCCGCGCAGCGAGGCGGGGCGCAGCGCGTCGGTGCCGTCGGCGATCGAGGGCTGCGGGAAGTTGAACGACGGGACGAGGCTGTTCAGGATCTTGTTGGTTTCGGTCTGCCCGGAATTTTCGATCGCGGTCTCGCCGATCACGTCGACGGGAACCGGGCTGTCGGCGACGGTGCGGTCGGTTCGGCGGGTGCCGGTGACGATGACGGCATTGCCTCCCTCAGCAGGCGTGTCCGCGGCCGGTGGCGCCGGATCGTCCTGGGCCATGGCCGGCGACGCGATCGCCAGGCCGGAGAGCGTGGAAAGCAGGAAAGCGAGCTTGGACGTGCGGGCCATGATTTCCCCCTCGGAAAATATCGCGGAATCGCAGACTAGGTGAAATCCCGACACAGGATAGGTTTTAGGCGCGCCGCCCGCATTTCATTACAGGGTCGTGACAATTGGGTAACAGCCGGAACGCGCGCTGCGCGATCGTGGGGCGAGCGAGCAAATTCCTCTCGCTGCCTTCGCCCGAAGGAAAGTTCAGTCTCCGCGCAGATGGCGATCGTCGTTGTAGCGTGTCTCGATGAAGCGGCGCTGGGTGTCGAAGCTGACCTGACGGTCGCGGCAGCAGGTGTCGAGCAGCGAATCGAGCTCGTTCGCGACGATGTTGAGGCTCTCGGTGAAGCGCTGGCTGCTCTCCGATCCCGCCGCGCGGGCGCTGGCCGGAAGCTCCAGATAGGAATCGACCAGGCGCGGCAGATGCTGGCCGATCAGCCGCCGGGCGTCGCCGGCCAGCACCGATTGCGGGTCTAGCGCGCCGAGGTGCGGCTGAAGCTCGGCGAGCCGCGCCAGGATCGCGTCGGCGGTGGGCAGGGCTCGCCCCGGCAGCTCGTTGCAGCGGTCGAGAAGGCCCTCCTCGGCGCGGGCGGCGAGCTCGGCGAGGGGCAGCGCCGGCGCCTCCCCCCGGGCGACCGGCTCCGCACCCCGCGTCGTTCCCCAGAAAAGCGAAAGGAAGGCAAGGAAGAAAGCGGTCGGTAACGCCACCACCCAGGTGAAGAAACCGATCCCGCCGAGCATGATGCTGGCGGCGACCAATGCCAGCAGCAGGCCGGCGAGGATCAGGCCCGCCCGCCGCGCGCGGCGCATCGCCTCCATGAACTGCCGATGCGCCTTGCGCCGTTTGGCCTCGCGACGCGAGGACGAGCCGATGCTCCGGCGCAGGAAATCCTCGGTCTCGTAGAGAATGCGTTCGAGCTCGAAAGCCATGTCACTCGGCGCGGATTGCGCCGTCCTCATCCTTGTAGCGGCTCTCGATGAAGCGGCCCTGGGTGGCGAAGGCGTCGAGATCCTCGCGCGCGAGCTTGCGGCCGAGCTCGTCGAGCGCGGTCTTGGCGGCGTCGAGCCCCTGAACGAACCGCTCGTCCACCGTCAGCCCCTCGCCGTCGCGTTCGGCCCGATATTCGGCCGGCACCCGCTCGTAGCGCTCGATCAGCTCGGGCAGATGCTTGCCCATCAGACGCCGCGCGTCCTGGGCCAGCGGATCGAGGATCGGCGCGTCCGCCAGGCGGCTCTCGAGCAACGGCAGCTGCTGGCTGATCGCGTCGAGCTGCCGAGTGGCCGGGGCGGGGAGGGCGGCGCGCTTCCTGACCAGCAGGCTGTCGAGCCGCTGCACCACCGCCCGGTTCGGCATGTCCTCCTTATAATCGACGATCGGCTTCTCGCCGCCCCAGAAGGAGAAAACGAGGACCGCGAGCACCATCAGGCTAACCACCAAAAAAAGGCCGCCGATCCCGATCGGGCCAACAATGAACCCGAAGGCGATGGTGGCGGCAATCAAAATCGCCAGCACCAGTGCAATATTGGCGAAGCGCTGTCCCCAGGCCGCCGTGCCGCGCGAAAGGTTCCGTTTGTAGGCAGCTCGCGCGGCAGGCGATTTGTCCATTCGGGAGAAGTACTCGCTCGTTCGAACGAGTTGATTTTCTACCCGGTGGGACAATTCCACATCCTCGGGGTTTCTGGCCATGCGGGCCTAGCCCTCCAGCGCGGTGAACGGCGATTCCGCCACCGATCCGGTCAGCCGGTTCTGCTCGACCCCCTCCGCGCGGGCGATATAGCCGCGGCTCTTCTCGACCTCGCGGCCGAGCGTGTCGACGGTCTGCTTCATGTTGCCGAGCGCTTCGACCTTGAAGCGGTCGATCATGTCCATCGTGTCGTAGATGTTCTGGAAGGCGCGCTGCAGCGTCTCCAGCGGGATGGTCGCGGAGGCCGCCTGCTTGTGGATTTCCGCCGACTGGCTCTTCAGCAGGCTGCCGGTCGATTCGATCATGTTGGCGGTGGTGGTGTTGAGCGCGGTGATCTGCTCGAGCACCAGCCGCTGGTTGGTCAGCGCCTGGGCGACGGTGACCGCGGTACGCAGCGCCGAGACGGTGGTGGTGGACGCGCGGTCGACGCCCTTCACCAGCTCGACATTGTTCTTCTTGACCAGGTCGAGCGCCAGATAGCCCTGCACCGTCACCGCCATCTGGGTCAGCAGATCGGTGGTGCGCTGGCGGGTGTAGAACAAAGCGGTCTCGCGGATCGCCTTGGCCTTGGCCGGCTCGGTGGCGTCGAGCTCGTTCGCCTTCTCCTCGAGCTTCGCGTCGAGCGCCTTGGAGATGTGGATCATCTGCTCCAATTTGCCCATCGTCTTCCACATGTTGGCGCGCTCGACGTCGATCGCGGCATTGTCCATGAGGAGCTCGTCCTTGCCGGACGCGAGGGCGGCGAGGATGGCGGCGATGTGGGTCTGCGCCGATTGGTATTTCATGAAATAATTTCGAAGCGAATTGCCCCAGGGGATGAAGCCGAACAGCTTGCGCGGCTTGACTCCGCGGCCGGGGTCGAGGCCCTCGACGGTCTTCCTGAGCTCGGTCAGGTTGGCGCCGATGCCGGTGTCCTTGTCGATCGCCTTCACCGGCCGGTCGAGGAAGCGGTTGGAATGGCCGGCGGCCTCGGCGATCTCCCTTCGGCCCATCGAGGTCAGCTGGTCGACCTTCTTGCCGAAATCGGGCGAGTTGGAATCGAGCGCGACCAGCTCGCTGACGAACGTGTCGACCTTCTCCTCAAGCGCGGACTTCTGCTCCTGCTTGAGCGGCACGAGGCCGGCGGCCTGCTCGGGCTGAACGTTCTGCAGCGGCTGCGGCGCCTCGAGCGTCAGCGTGGTTTCGGAGGCGGTCGCCGTCGCAGTCTCGGTCTGGGTGGCCATATCGTTTCCCGCAAAAGAGTGTTTGGGCGAGATTGGGGCGTCCGGCCCGCCAGCGCAAGGGATAAAGTGTATTATCTTTATAGCACACAGCGGAGGAAATCGTTGGCGAAGCGAAACGAGAGGCGTAGGAAAGCGCATTGCAGCCGAAGGAGTCGCTCTCATGCGCAAGTTGATCCTGTGCGTTCTCGCCGTCACCGTTTCGGTCCCGCTCGCCGCGGCCAAGCCGCGCGACGACAATAGCCGCTATTATGACAATGACGGCTATTATAGCGGGCCGACCTGGCGCGGAAACGACGGCCGCACCTATTGCCGCCGCCGCGACGGCACCACCGGCCTCATCGTCGGCGCCGCCGCCGGCGCGCTGATCGGCCGGGCCGTGGATGGCGGCCGCAACCGCGCCGCCGGCACGATCATCGGTGGTGCGGTCGGCGCCGTCGTCGGCCGCGAGGTCGCGCGCAACCGCTGCAACTAGCGACAAGGCTCTTCCTGAACATGAACGTCGCCTGACGGCGCGATTCAGAAGCGCGTCAGGCGACTCGCGCTAACCCGTCCCCGACGCACGGCATTCCGGGTCCGGCCAGTCGCGTATCGCCGGACCGGGTTGCGAGGAGCGCCCCGGCTCTCCCCCTGGCCGGGGCGTTTTCTTGTCAGGCACGTTTCGTGCGCTATGAAGCGCCGCCTCAGCAGGAGCCGACCGTTTGAAGGATGCCGTCCTCGCCAGCCTCGCCGTCGCCGGCATCGCCACCGCCGCCTTCGCATTCACGCCCGCTGACACGATCCGGATGCGGCAGTCCAGTTACAAGCAGATGGGGAGCAATATGCACGGCCTGATCGAGCAGGCGCGCAGTGGCTCTCCCTCTATTTCGCAAGTGCGTCGCCATTCGACCGTGATCCTGCGTTTCGCGCCGCAGGTCCTGCGATGGTTTCCGCGGGGCACCGGCGTCGAAGCCGGTGTCCGCACCCGCGCCAAGGCCGAAATCTGGTCCGATCCGCAGGGTTTCCGCCTTGCTGGCGCGCGCCTATTGGTCGCCGCCCGGCAGATGGACGCGGCGGCGCGGCGCGGCGACGTCGCCCAGGTCCGCGCTGCCTTGCCGGCGCTGCAGGCGGCCTGCGGCGGCTGCCACGAAAGCTATCGGGGGCCCGCAAATTGAACCGGATGGCGATCTGGGATTGGCCGACGCGGGCGTTCCACTGGCTGATCGCGCTGCTGATGCCCGCGCTTTGGTGGACCGCCGAAGAACATGAATTGGAGCTCCATCTCCTGCTCGGCCAAGTCGCGCTCGGCCTCGTCCTTTTTCGCATTTTCTGGGGCCTGATCGGCAGCTCGACCGCGCGCTTCGCTTCGTTCGTGAGAGGGCCGCGCGCGATTCTCGCCTATCTGCGCGGCGGCAAGGCCGGTATCGGCCATAATCCGCTCGGCGCGCTCAGCGTTCTTGTCTTGCTGTTCCTGCTCGTCAACGTGATCGGCCTCGGCCTGTTCGCCAGCGACGAGGATGGAATCCAGCCGGGGCCGCTGTCGCACCTGATCGACTTCGATTCCGCGCGGATTCTCGCCGAGCGGCACGAGCAGGTCTTCTGGATCCTGGTGGGCTTCGTCGCCCTTCACGTCGCCGCCATTCTTTTCTACTTGCTCGGGAAGCGCGATAATCTCGTCGCGCCGATGATCACCGGCGGCCGCGAGGCCCGCGCAGGCGAGGTGCCGATGGTGGCAGCGCCGGCCTGGCGCTTCCTCATCGCCGCCGGCGCCGCCTCGGCGCTGACCTGGTGGATCGGAACAAGTCTGTAAGCTGCCGTTCATTTCCGCCGTGCTTAGTGCTGTCCTAGGGACATAAGACAGGGGCGGAAATTGGGCTGCGAATTCACCCTCATGGACAGCCAGCTGACGGCCCCGCGCGGGCCGACGCCCGCCGGCAAGCTGGTGCTGAGCCGCCTGGGCCCGGGCAGTTCGCCGATCGGCGCGCCCGCTCCGTCGCTGAAGCTCGTGCTGGAGGGCGACGAGCGCTACGAGATCGACGGGCGCAGCATCGCGGTGCGGCCCGGCGACTTCCTCTATCTCGACGCCGGCAGCGCCTGCATCGGCACCAACCGGACCGACATGACCGGCCTTTGCCTGCTCCTGCCTCATCCGCCGACCGCGGTGACCGAAGGCGGTCCGCTCGGGGACGATCCGGTCATGGGCCGCGCCGTCGTCCTCTCCACCGGCGCAAGCACGCTCGGCCGCACTCTTCGCGCCTATGCCCGCCGAATCGCCGACAATCCGGCGCTCGGGCCGCTCCTGGCCGACGAGCTTTCCGCCAGGGTCGCCTTCGCCATCGCCGAGCCGCTCGACGAGAGCAAAGCGGCGATGGACGGTCTCAAGGTCGCCAAGCTCTCGACCCGACGCGAGCTTCACCGGCGCCTCGAGCGCGCCCGCGGCTTCCTTCACGAAAATGACGACCGCAACGTCTCGCTGGCCGAAATGGCCTCCGTCGCCGGACTCTCGCAATTCCACCTCGCGCGATATTTCAAGGCCGCGTTCGGCCAGTCGCCGATCAATTACCACCGCGTCCTGCGCCTGGCGCGCGCCGCCGAATTGCTCGCCGCCGGCGGGCGCTCGGTCGCCGACGTCGCCGAGGCGACCGGCTATTCGGACCAGGTCGCGCTCAGCCACGCATTCCGACGCCAATATGGCGCTCCGCCCCACATGTGGGCGAACGGGCAGCGCCGGGCGAGCTAGACCGACGGCAGCGCCTGGCTGGCCTCGCCCCAGCCCTGGAGCGTTCGCGATGAGGCGCGCTCGAGCAGCAGATCGGCGTCGCGCACCGTGAACCGCGCGCCCGATTTCATCTCGTCCAGCTCCTCCCAGCCGATCGGCGCGGCGACCGGCGCGCCTTCGCGGGCGCGGGCGGAATAAGGCATCACCGCGGTCGCGCCGCGCTGGTTTCGCAGATAATCGACGAAGATCCGCCCCGTTCGCTTGGCCTTGGCGAGATCGGCGGTGAAGCGCTCCGGCTCGGCCTCGGCCAGCGCCATGGCGAAGCGCTTGGCGAAATCCTTGACCTCGGGCCATTCCGCTTTGGGCGTCAGCGGCACGATCACGTGAACGCCCTTGCCGCCGGTCAGCATCGGGAAGGTCTGCAGGCCCATGTCGCCGAGATGGCGCTTCAAATCGCGCGCCGCCTTCTTCACATTCTCGAAATCGAGGCCGACGTCGGGATCGAGGTCGAACACGATCCGGTCCGCTTTCTCGACATCCTCGACCTTCGATCCCCAGCCGTGGAACTCGATCGTTCCCATCTGCACGCAGGCGATGATCCCGGCGACGTCCTTGACGTAGAGATAATCCTCATTGTGCCCGTCCTTCTCGCGGATGGGGACGTGGTGAACGTACGGACCGAAGGTGCCGGCATCGTGCTTCTGGAAGAAGCATTTCTTGGCTCGCCCCTGCGGGCAGCGGACCAGGCTCACCGGCCGGTCCGCCATCCACACCGCCATCGGCTCGCCGAGCGCGCGATAATAGGCCGCGAGCTCGCCCTTGGTGACCTTGGCGTCCGGATAGATCACCCGGTCGGGATTGCTGATCTTGACGTCGTCTGTCGGCGCCGCCGCGGGCAGGGGTTGGGGCATTTCCAGGGCCACCTCCTTCGCCTTCTTGTCGCCGCGCAGGCCGAGGAAGCTGGCGTGGCGAACGACATTGTCGGCGGTGAACTCGGCGAAGGCAATCTCGGCGACCAGCTCGGGCTTCACCCAATGCGCGCCGCGCGCCTCGGCCCGCGGGACTTCGGCCGCCGGCCTGGCGGCCGCGAGCTTGTCGAGCCGGGCGCGAAGGTCGTGCTGGACCGCCATCGAGAAGCCGGTCCCGACCTTGCCGGCATAAAGCAGCCTGCCGCCTTCATGGACTCCGAGCAGCAGAGCCCGAAAGCCGCGGCCCTTCTTGTCGCTCTCCGACCAGCCGATGATCACGAATTCCTGCCGCCTCGTGCATTTGACCTTGAGCCAGTTCCTGGTCCGAGCGTGGCGGTAGTGCGAATCCGCCCGCTTCGAGATGATCCCTTCCTGGCCGGCCTCGCACATCGCATCGAACAATTGCTCGCCCTTGCCGAGAATGTGGTCGGCGTAGAGGATGAAGGGCGGCCGGCCTTCGCCGACCAGCGAGGCGAGCCGCTGCTTGCGTTCAAGGTTGGTGCGTTTCTCGAGCTTTTCGCCATCGATCTCGAGCGCATCGAACAGGAACAGGGTAAGGCCACGTCCGCCCTCCGAGATCGCCTGCTGAAGCGCCGAGAAGCCGGTATTTCCCTTTTCGTCGAGGGCGACGATCTCGCCGTCGAGCAGGGCGCTGTCGCAATCGATCGCACCGGCCGCCTCGGCGATTTCGGGGAATTTACCGGTCCAGTCGAGCCCCTTGCGGGTGTAGATCCGCGCCTCGCCGCCGGCCAGCGCGAGCAGGCAGCGATAGCCGTCATATTTCATCTCGTGCAGCCAGGCGGCGCCGGCCGGGACGCTGTCGACGAGAGTGGCCTTCTGCGGCTCGCGGAACTTAGGGAATTTCACGTCGCCCCGGCGAAGGCCGGGGCCTCGGGGAGACCGCCGCGACGTCTCGTCCTGAGATCCCGGCCTTCGCCGGGATGACGGAAGCTCCTTCGCCTTCTTGCCCGCCGCGATCTCGTCCATCGTCCGCCCGGTCTTCACCGACGTCAGATATTTCTCGGTGAGTCCCGTCGGGCTGCCCGCATGCCGATCCTCGACCTTTTTCAAGATCCAGTTCTCGCCGCGCTCGCCCGGCCGAGGCTTCAGCCGGAACATCACCCATTCCCCCTTCATCCGCTCGCCGTCGAGCGTGAAATGCAGATGCCCTTCCGCCAGCGTCTTCACCGGGTCCTTGTCCGGATCGGGGAGCCAGACGCCGCGGTCCCAGAGCATCACCGTGCCGCCGCCATATTGGCCCTTGGGGATCGTCCCCTCGAAGGTGGCGTAGGACATCGGATGATCCTCGGTCCGGACCGCGAGCCTCTTGTCGGCCGGATCGAGGCTCGGCCCGCGAGTCACCGCCCAGCTTTTCAAAGTGCCCTCCAGCTCCAGCCGGAAATCGTAATGAAGCCGCGTCGCGTCATGCTTCTGCACCATGAAGCCGAGCTGCTTCGCCCGCTTCGCCGCGACCTTGCCCGCCGGCTCCGCCGTCTTCGCGAAGTCGCGCTTCTTGTTGTAGGTGGCGAGCGGGTCGGCGGCTTTGGGTCGGGCCATCATTCTATCCGTCATGCTGAACTTGTTTCAGCATCCATGCCTCCATCGGCGCGGCGCATCCTGAAATGGACCCTGAAACGAGTTCAGGGTGACGAATCTATCTCGCACCGGCCGCCTTCCTCTTGGCCGGCGCGGCCTTCCTGGCGGGAGCCTTTTTCGCCGGCGCCTTCTTCGCCGCCGCCGGCTTCGCCCCGGGCTTCTCGATCGACTTCTTGAGCGCCGCCATCAGGTCGACGACGTTGGAGCCGCGGCGCGGCGCCTCGTCTTCCTCCTCGGCTTCGATCCGGGCGCCCTTCGACTTGCGCTTGCGCTCGATCAGCTCCTTCAGAGCGTCGACATAGCGGTCGTGGAACTTGCCCGGGTCGAACCTGGCCGTCTTCTTCTCGATCAGGGTCTCGGCGAGGTCGAGCATCTCCTCGTCGGGCTTGGCGTCGCTGATGTCGCGAAAATAGCCCTGCGCCTTGACCACCTCGTCGGCGTAACGGAGCGTCTCCAGGAGGATTCCGCGCCCGCAGGGCTTCAGGCTGACGATATATTCGCGGCCCCTGAGCGCCAGCTGTCCCAGCCCGACCTTCTTCGTGTCGCGCAGCGCCTCGCGAAGCACCACGAACGCCTCCTCGGCGAGGTCGTCCGCCGGCACGACATAATAAGGCCGCTCGTAATAAAGCGGATCGATCTCATGCGCGTCGACGAACTGGGTGAGCTCCAGCGTCTTCTTGCTCTCCAGCTTGACCGCGTCGAGCTCGTCGTCGTCGAGCAGCACATAGCTGCCCTTCGAATATTGATAGCCCTTGACGATCTCGTCCGGATCGACCGCGCCGATCCCCGGCACCACCTTCTCATATTTGATCCGCTTGCCCGAGGGCTCGTGGATCTGGTTGAAGGCGATGGTCGCGCCCGAACGCGTCGCCGAATAGATTTCCACCGGGATCGAGACCAGCGCCAGCCTGATCTGTCCCTTCCAATAAGGCCGCGCGGCCATGACATCATCTCCCGATCGTATCGCGGCCGATTCAATTGATGGGAAAGGGGAGGGTTCCGCCTCGGTCCATCAATCGGCCCGGCTCACGGGGGAAGCGCGAACGCAACGCGGGTCTTGACTCTAAGTCTATATAGGTAGATTTATTGGCCATGGCACGAAACCGCACCCTATCGGCCCCTGCCCGGATCGTCCTGGCCGCCTTGCTGGATGGAGGGACCCGCTGGCAACACGGCTATGACCTTTGCCAGCGTGCGGGGATCAAATCCGGCACCCTTTATCCCCTGCTGATTCGCCTCGGAGCCCAAGGGTATCTCGATGCCGAGTGGCAGGCGCCCGCGGAACCCGGCCGCCCGCCTCGCCATGCCTATCGGCTGACGGCCGCCGGCCGGCAACTGGCGCGCGCGAATCCACCGCTCGACTCCGCGCGCGGCGCTCCGGGCCTTTCGGAGACGCTCGCATGAGCCGCGGGCTCGCACGATTCCTCGTCCGCCTGGCGGCGATCCTGCTGCCGCCGTCGCTGCGGGACTGGGGGCGGGCGATGGCGGCCGAGCTCGGAACGATCGAGGGGGCCAGGCCGGCGCTGAGCTTCGCGTCGGGATGCCTCGGCTGCGCGATCCGGAAAACCATCGCCCATCACAGCCTGAAGCGGCCGCGGCGCCTGGCCGCGGTCTGCGCGGTCTGCGCGATCGGCCTCGGCCTCGCTTATCTGTCCGCGGCCGGGGCGCCGATGCGCTATCTCGCGATGAATAGCGCCGCGGCGGCGCTGGGCCTTCTGGCCCTGGGCGTGATGACGGAGACGGCGCGGCTTACGAGACTCTCCAATATCTTTCAGGAGGCGATTGCTCTCGCGCTCGGTTTCGCCCTGCTGGCGGTCAGCCTGTTCGGCGAATCCGCGGACGGGGTGACGCGCTGGATTTCGGTCGGCGGCGTCCTGCTTCAGCCGAGCCTTTTCATCGTGCCGGTACTGGCCGTCCGCTTTGCCTGGTCCCGCGACGGCCTCTCCACCCTTGCCGTTCTGGTCGCCGTCCTGGCGCTGGCGCTTCAGCCGGATCGGGCGATGGCGGGGGCGCTCGCGCTCGGGCTGGCGGCATCGGCTTTGGTCCGCCCGGGGCGGAACGCCTTCCTCGCGACAGGGGGCGCCCTGGCGGGGCTGGCTGCGACATTCGCCCGTCCGGACACTTCTCCCGTCGCGCCGTTCGTCGATCAGGTCTTTTATTCGTCCTTCGACGTTCACCCGCTGGCGGGATTGGCCGTCCTTGCCGGCGCCATGCTGATGATCGCCCCCGCGATCGTCGGCTGGGTTCATGATGCCGGCAACCGCCACGCCTATGCCGTGTTCGGCGCGGTCTGGCTGGCGGTGATGGCCGCCGCCGCTTTGGGCAACTATCCGACTCCGCTCATCGGCTATGGCGGCAGCGCGATCATCGGCTATCTGATCAGCCTTGTCGGCCTCCCGCCGCGCGCGGGCGCCGGAGCCGCGGGTCGGGGTGAGGAAGGGACTCGCCCGGACCAGGTGGAGCCGCCGCATCACCTGCGCGCGGGCATTTCGACCTCAACGCGCCTCAGACCGGTATCTCCGTCGTATATTTCACCTGCCTGAGCGCGAAATTGCTGGCCGCGTTCGCAACGCTGGGATGCGCGAGCACGCCCTGCCTGATGAAGCGGTCGTAGTCGGCGACGTCGCGAACCGCGATGCGCAGCAGATAGTCCCACTCGCCGGACATGGCGTAGCATTCGACGATCTCCTCGCGACCCTCGATGAAACGCTCGAACTCGTCGCGGGCGTCCATCGTCTGGCGGGTCATCCGCACCTGGCAGAGGACGTTGACGCTGCGCCCGAGCCGGCCGGGATCGGCGAGGCGGACCGAGGCGCCGAGGACGCCCTCCTTTTCGAGGTTGCGGACGCGCCGCCAGACCGAGGCGGCCGAGGCGCCGACGCTCTCCGCCAGAGCGGCGTGGCTGAGGCTGGCGTCGCGCTGCAGCGCCCGAACGATTCGCCGGTCCACGGCATCGAGATGAAATTCTTCGCTCATGGTTTACTTATATCATGAAACGTTTGTTTCACCAACAACCCGATATGCAGCCGCTTTGACAAGCCTTTGCAAGCGGCTGCTGCTATGCATAGAGGCGATGGGGGAGGCGGGCTTATGGAGCAGGAGCAGAGGATCATGCTGAGCGAAACGCCGATGCTGCTCGACCGCCTCGAGGACCAGCCGCAGGATTCGCTGATCGCCCTGATCGCGCTCGCGGAAGCCGACCAGCGGCCAACGAAGATCGACGTCGGCGTCGGCGTCTATCGGGACGCCGCCGGAAACACGCCGATCCTGCGCGCGGTCAAGGCGGCCGAGCGCCGGCTGGTCGAGAGCCAGGTCACCAAATCCTATATCGGCTCGCAAGGCGACGTTCGCTTCACCGACTTGATCAGGCCGATCGTGTTCGGCGACGAGGCCGCCCAGGACGACCGCATCGTGGGCCTGCAGACGCCGGGCGGCTGCGGCGCGCTGCGCCTCGGCGCCGAGCTGGTCGCCAGGGCGAACCCCAAGGCCCGCATCTTCGCCGGCGAGCCGACCTGGCCCAACCACGCGCCGCTGATCGCCTCGGCCGGGGTCGAAATGGTCGCTTACCCTTATTACGACAAGGAAAGCCGGACGATCTGCTTCGAGCGGATGCTGGCCGCGCTCGGCGGGGCCGAGGCGGGCGACCTCGTCCTGCTGCACGGCTGCTGCCACAATCCGACCGGCGCCGACCTCGATATGGAGCAGTGGCGCGCGGTCGCCGACTTGGTTGCCGAGCGCGGCCTGATCCCATTCGTCGACCTCGCCTATCAGGGCCTGGGCAAGGGCCTGGAGGCCGACGCAGCCGGCACTCGCCTGGTGGTCGAGGCCGCCGAGCAGGCGATCGTCGCGCAGAGCTGCGACAAGAATTTCGGCTGCTACCGCGATCGGCTGGGCACCCTGTTCGTCAAGGGGTCGAGCGCGAAGGGCGCCCAGATCGCCTTCGCCAATCTGCTCGGGCTGGCGCGGACCATGTGGTCGATGCCGCCCGATCATATGGCGGCCGTGGTCCGGATCATCCTCGACGATGCCGAGCTTCGCGCCGACTGGCGTTCGGAGCTCGACGAGATGTGCGGCCGCATTCGCCAGCTGCGCGCCCGGCTCGCCGTCTACGACCCCAGACTGGCGTTCATCGAGGGCCAGAACGGCATGTTCTCGATGCTCCCGCTTTCGCCGGACCAGGTGATGGCGCTGCGCCGGAGCCACGGCATCTACATGGCTGGATCGGGCCGGTTCAACGTCGTCGGTCTCTCCGACGAGAGCGTCGAGCGCTTCGCCGCCGCAATCGTGGAGGCGATGGATGGTTGAGGCGACGGCGAAGGAAGGCAAGGCCCGCGCCAACGCGCCCGATCCCGCTTACGACTGGCACGAGATCGCCTGGCTCGTCCATGTCAGCCGGGCGATGGACAAGCTCGAGGAGAGCGTGCTCGTGCCCGAGCGCAAGGTGCTCTACCAGTTCAGCGCGCGCGGCCACGATTTGGCTCAGATCATGCTGGGAAGCCGCCTCGATCACCCGCGCGACGGCGCCTGCGGCTATTACCGGTCGCGGCCGATGCTTCTGGCATTGGGCGTGCCTCTGGTCGACGCGCTCGGCTCCAACATGGGCCGGGCCGGCGGCTATTCGGACGGCCGCGATATCGGCGTCGTGTTCAACTATCCCAATCCGAACGGCTGTCCCGCGCTGCCGATGTGCGGCGGAGTCGGCGCCCAATATACGCCGACCGCCGGCTGGGCCCAGGCGATCGAATATTACCGCAAGGTGCTGAACGACGATTCGTATGAAGAGGCGATGGCGGTCGTGCTCGGCGGCGACGCCTCGGTCGCCACAAATGGCTTCTGGTCGGCGCTGACCATCGCCACCACCCAGAAGCTGCCGATGCTGTTCTACATCGAGGACAATCAATACGGAATCTCGGTCCCGTCGACCTACCAGACGCCCGGCGGCGACATCGCCAGCAACCTGGCGAGCTTCTCGGGTCTCCACATCCTCTCCGGCGACGGCACCGAGCCGGCCGAGGCCGCGCGGCTGCTGAGCCAGGCCGTCGATCACGTCCGCGGCCGCAACGGCCCCGCCTTGCTGCGGCTCACCGTGCCGCGCCTGCAGGGGCACAGCGCGCAGGACACCCAGGCCTATAAGAGCGAGGATTTCGTCCGGTCGGAGTGGGCCCGCGATCCCTTGCCCAAGCTCAAATCCTATCTGGTCGGGTCGTTGCTCAGCGAGGCGGAATGGGAGGAGATCGGCCGCGACGCCGAGGCGGTCGTGGAGGCGGCGCGGATCGAGGCCGAGGCGCGCGACGTCGCCGATCCGGAGAGCGTCACCACCCACGTCTTCTACGATGGCGAGATGCAGCAGCGCGGCGGCCAGTGGACCAAGGGCTATCGGGCGCCGAAATCGACCGAGGCGCCGCGCCCGGAGGGGCAGCGGATCAACATGGTGACGGCGATCCGTCGCACGCTCGACCACGAGCTCGAGATCAACCCGCGCGTGCTCCTGTTCGGCGAGGATATCGGGCCCAAGGGGGGGGTCCACGCGGTCACCCTCGGCCTGCAGGACAAGTTCGGAATCGACCGGGTGTTCGACACCAGCCTTTCCGAGGAAGGAATCATCGGCCGCGCCGTGGGCATGGCGCTGGCCGGGCTGATGCCCGTCCCCGAAATCCAGTTCCGCAAATATGCCGAGCCCGCGCTCGAGCAGATCAACGATTGCGGGACGATGCGCTGGCGCACCAACAACCGCTTCGCCGCGCCGATGGTGCTTCGCATGCCGGTCGGCTTCTTCAAATGCGGCGATCCCTGGCACAGCCAGACCAACGAGGTGCAGTTCGTCCACAATCCCGGCTGGCTGGTGGCGGCGCCGTCGAACGCCGAGGACGCGGTCGGCCTGCTCCGCTCGGCGTTGCGCGGCAACGACCCCACCGTCTTCTTCGAGCATCGCGCCATGCTCGACGATGTCTGGGCGCGGCGGCCCTATCCCGGCGACGATTACGTCCTTCCCTTCGGCCGGGCGAAGAAGACCCGCGAGGGCGACCGGATCACCATCGTCACCTGGGGCGCGATGGTGCCGCGCTGCGAGGAAGCCGCGAAGGAGGTCTCGGCCGACGTGATCGACCTGAGGACGCTGATGCCCTGGGATCGCGAGACGGTGCTGGAGTCGGTCCGTCGCACCCGCCGCTGCCTGATCGTCCACGAGGATCTGCGCACCGGCGGCTTCGGCGCCGAGATCGCCGCGGTGGTCGCCGACGAGGCCTTTCTCGATCTCGACGCGCCGGTCGCGCGGATCACCATGCCCGACATCCCGAGCCCGCATAACCCGGCGCTGCTCGACTGGGTCGTGCCCTCGGCCGAGAAGATCCGCGTCAAGATCGACGAGTTGGTGGGCTTCTAGACCATGATCGACGTCCTCGTCCCCGAAGAGCAGGAAGGCACCAAGGCGGTGGTCCGCACCTGGCTCAAGCAGGTCGGCGACCGGGTCGAGGAGAACGATCCCCTGGTCGAGCTCGAGACCGACAAGGTGGCGATGGAAGTGCCGGCGCCCGCCGCCGGCGTGCTTCGCGAGATATTGCTCCATTCCAACGACGACGCCGTGCCTGGAGCAATTCTGGGCAGGATTGCTCCGGTGGCTGAGATTGGCAACGACGCCCCTCCCCTTGATGGGGAGGGGTTGGGGAGGGGTGGACTCCGTGACCCCCACAGTGCGGGCGGCGACTCCACCCCCACCCAACCCTCCCCCATCAAGGGGGAGGGCTCAACCGCCAGGGAAACCCGTCTATCCCCTTCCGTGAAACGCGCGGTCCTCCAGCACGACCTCAACCCGGACCATATCCACGGCACCGGCCGCGGCGGCCGAATCACCCGCGCCGACGTCGACCGCGCGGTCGAGGAGGCGACCCGGGTCGGCAAGCCCCTCGAGGGCGTGATCCCCGCCGCGACGGGCGACATCCGCTCCCATTTCGTCCCCCACGACCGAATGCGGCTCGCCATCGCCGAGAACATGCACGCCTCGGTCACCCGGGCGCCGCACGTCACCGCCGTGTTCGAGGCCGATTTCAGCGCGATCATGGCCCATCGCGAAAAGCATAAGGCGGCGTTCGCCAAAAAGGGCGCCAAGCTCACCTACACCGCCTATCTGGTCGCCGCCGCGGCCGAGGCGATGAAGGTCGCTCCGGCGATCAACAGCCGCTGGCACGCGGACAAGCTCGAGCTTTACGACGATATCAATATCGGCGTCGGCACGGCCCTGGGCGAGAAGGGCCTGATCGTCCCGGTCGTCCGCAAGGTGCAGCAATTGTCGCTGAAAGGCGTCGCCGCCCAGCTCGACGAGCTGATCGAGAAGGCGCGGCGGGAGAAGCTGACCGGCGCCGACATCAAGGGCGGCACCTTCACCATCTCCAATCACGGCGTCTCCGGTTCGCTCTTCGCCGCGCCGATCATCATCAACCAGCCGCAATCGGCGATCCTCGGCGTCGGCAAGCTCGAGAAAAGGGTCGTCGTGCGCGAGGTGGACGGCGTCGACACCATCCAGATCCGCCCCGTGGCCTATGTCTCGCTCACCATCGATCACCGGGTCGTCGACGGCCACCAGACCAACGCCTGGTTGACGCGGTTCGTGGAAGTGCTTGAGAGTTGGCCTGTCGAATAGGATTCGTCATGCCGGACTTGATCCGGCATCCACCTGCTTGCGGCGCGGAAAAGGCTGGGTGGACCCCGGATCAAGTCCGGGGAGACAATTCCTGCTCAGTCTCTACCAGCGTCTGATACCCGGCCAGCAGCTGTCCCCAGCCGCCTTCCATGCCGCTCTCATAATCGCCGCGGACCGCCTCGGCCTTTTCGCCGAACCGCTCGAGGTCGCGATGCTCGAACTCGACGATCGTGTGGTCGCCGTCGGGGATGAAGCGGACCTCGACGGTCGTCTCGAAATCGGGATCGTAGGTCCATTCGGCGTTGAGCTGCCAGGCCAGCACGATCCGGTCCGGCGCGCCCCATTCGAGCACGCGGCCCCATGACATCTCGGTGCCGTCCTCGCCGATGTCGTACCAGCGGCCGCCGTCGCGCGGCTCGATGACGACGTCGCGCTGGCCGCTCGGCTGCAGGGTGTGCGATTTCATCCACCAGCCGCCCATCGCGCCGGCGAACGTGTCGAACGCCTTTTGCTGGCTGGCGCGGACGCGCAGGGTCTTGCGGATCGGGGCGGGGCTTATGCGCTGCGCTTCGACGTTCATTGATGTTCCTCCCGTTCGGCGGCCTCGGCATAAGCGGCGAGGGCCTTGTCCCAGAATTTGTCGAGCCAGGCGCGGATCGGCCCGAGCCCGGCCGGGTCGATCGCATAGATTCGCCGAGTCCCCTCGGCCCGGTCGTGCACCAGCCCGGCCTCCTTCAACACCTTCAGATGCTGCGATACCGCCGGCCGGCTGACCGGCAGCCGCTCCGCCAGCTCGCCGACCGCCATCGGCCTTTCGGCCAGCCGTTCGACGATCGCCTGGCGCATCGGCTCGGCCAGCGCGGCGAAGGCAGGTGCGTTAGTCATGACTAACGGTTAGTACAGGCTTACGGATTAGTCAAGTGACGCTCGCCAACCGGTTGCCGAGCCATTATTCCCGCTCGCATGACCCGTCGCTCACCGCTCGGCATCGGCGAAGCCGCGCCCTGGTTCCGCGCCCCCGTCCTCGACGGCGCGGCCAATTATGTCTTCGATACGGTCGGCGGCCGAATCGTGCTGATGCTGTTCTTCGGCACCGCCGCCAATCCGGCCTGCGCGGCGGCGCTCGCCGCGGTCGAGGCCCGGCGCGCGCTGTTCGACGACGAGCGCGCCTGCTTTTTCGGAGTCACCGTCGACAAGACGGACGAGCAATGCGGGCGGATCGGACAGCGCTTGCCGGGCATCCGATTCTTCCTCGACCATGACCGGGCGGTCAGCCGGGCCTTCGGCGCGACGGAGGCGGAAGGCGCCTATCGCGGCCACTGGCTGCTGCTCGACCGGAATCTTCGGGTCGCCGGCGCCTTTCCGCTGGGCGAGGCCGCGGCCGCGCTCGATGCCTGCGCGGCGCTCGCCGAAGCGCCGCTCGCGCAGGACTGGGCGCCGGTGATGACGGTGCCGAACCTGCTTGAGCCCGAGCTCTGCCGGCGGCTGATCGACCTCTACGAGGCGGACGGCGGCGAGGATTCGGGGTTCATGCGCGACGTCGGCGGCAAGACCAGGCTGGTCCTCGATCCCCGGCACAAGGTCCGCCGCGACCATTTGATCGAGAAGCCCGATCTCGCTCGCCAGCTGAACCTCAGGATCATTCGCCGGCTGGCGCCGATGATCCGTCGCGCCTTCCAGTTCGAGGCGACCCGGGTCGAGCGGCTGATCGTCGCCTGCTACGAGGCCGCGACCGGCGGCCATTTCCGCGCCCATCGCGACAACACCACCCGCGGCACCGCCCATCGCCGCTTCGCCGTCACGGTCAATCTCAACGCCGAGGAATATGAAGGCGGCGACCTGCGCTTCCCGGAATTCGGGCAGCGCCTCTATCGGGCGCCGACCGGCGGCGCGATCGTCTTCTCCTGCGCGCTGCTGCACGAGGCGACCCCCGTGACCAGGGGCCGGCGTTTCGCCTTCCTTCCGTTTCTTTACGACGAGGAGGGGGCGAAGCTTCGCGAGAAGAACGCCAAGTTCCTGGAAGGCGACCTCGCCAATTACAGGGCCTCGCAGGACGTGAAGGTCGGCTAGGATTTTCCCCGCGCGATTTGAACCGCTTCAATTTGAATCGAGCCGGCTCAGGGGACCGCTCGGGGCACCAGGTCGATCTCGTAGAGATGCGACCAGTTCTTCCCGGTGACGAACAGTCGGTCGCCGGCAGGATCGTAGGCGATGCCGTTCAGCACATTGTCCTCGCCGGCGCTGTTTTCGGCGGCGAGCGCGGTCAGGTCGATCACGCCGGTGACCCGGCCCGAGGCCGGATCGATTCGGGCGATCAGGGGCGTCGTCCAGATATTGGCGAAAATCTCTCCCTGGACCCATTCGAGCTCGTTGAGCCGGTTCACCGGCTGGCCCTGGTAGGTGACCGTTACCCGGCGCCGCTCGGCCAATGTCCGCGGATCGAGGAAGCGAAGCTCGGCGGTGCCGTCGCTCATGACGATCTCGGCGCCGTTCCGGGTAAGGCCCCAGCCTTCGCCGCCGTAACGCCATTCCCCGAGCCGGCGCAGGGTCCGCCGGTCCCAGCGATAGCCGATCCCGTTCGTCCAGGTGATGCTGATGATCTGGTCGCCCCAGTCGACGATCCCTTCGCCGAACTGGCCGGGCGGGATCGGCACCGACTGAACCACCCGCCCGTCGGCGATGTTCACGCGCCGGATCGTCGACCGGCCGACCTGGCCGGTGCTCTCGTAGAGCTGGCCGTCGAGATAGACCAGGCCCTGGGTGAACGCGTCCGGATCGTGCGGATAGGTGGCGACGATTCGATAATCGTAGATCGCCGCCGCCGCGGCGGGCGCTTCCGCAGCGGTCGGCGCCTGGGTCGCGGCCGGTCCGCACGAGCAGAGCAGCAGGGCGGCGAGGAGGAAGCGGGTCGGATTCATCACGGCACGTTCATGGTCATCAGCTCGTAAGTGGCCACGATCTCGTCCTTCTGGTTGAAGACCGTGACCGCCCAGCGCACCTCGCCCTTTTCGGCATCGCGGATGGACTTGGACTTAACGGTGAGCTCGACGCGCATCGAATCTCCGGGATAGAGCGGGGTCAGGAAGCGCAGCGTCTCCAGCCCGGTATTGGCGAGCACCGGCCCCGGCGCCGGATCGACGAACAGGCCGGCGGCGAAGCTCAGGATCAGATAGCCGTGAGCGACCCGGCCGCCGAAGATGGGCGAGGCCTTGGCCGCCTCGTCGTCCATATGGGCGTAGAAGGTGTCGCCGGTAAAATGGGCGAAATGCTCGATATCCTCGAGCGTCACCGTCCGGCTCGCCGTCTTCAGCGTATCGCCGATCTCGAGCTCCGCGATGCGCTTGCGGAACGGGTGGACGTCGCCGGTCGGCGTGTCGGCGCCGGGCAGCCACTGGCCGATGATCTTCGACAGCACCTCCGGCCCGCCCTGGAGCGCGGTGCGCTGCATATAATGCTTCACCCCGCGTACCCCGCCCATCTCCTCGCCGCCGCCGGCGCGGCCGGGGCCGCCATGGACGAGGACGGGGAGGGGAGAGCCGTGGCCGGTCGATTCCCTGGCGCTGGCGCGGTCGAGGATGACCATCCGGCCGTGATAGGCGCCGGCGCCCAGAACGAAGTCCCGCGCCACCGCCTGGTCGAAGGTGAACAGCGACAAAGCCAGGCTGCCCATGCCGCGGTTGGCGAGCGCGATCGCATCGTCGAGATCGCGGTACGGCATCAGCGTCGAAACCGGCCCGAACGCCTCGACATCGTGAACATCGGCGACGTTCCAGGGATCGTCGGTGCGCAGCAGGATCGGCGAGATGAAGGCGCCGCCGCCCGCCACGGGCGAGGTCTCGGGGTCGCCGCTCACGATCCGCGCCACCTTTGACAACATCGAGACCGCCTCGCGCACCGAGGCGAGCTGGTCGCGGCTGGCGAGCGCGCCCATCGTCGTCGTCTCGTCGCGCGGATCGCCGACCCTGACCCTGGCGAGCCGCGCCGACAGCGCCTCCTGGACCGCGTCGAGATGTTCGGCCGGCGCCATCGCGCGGCGGATGGCGGTGCATTTCTGCCCGGCCTTCACCGTCATTTCCCGCGCCACCTCCTTGACGAACAGGTCGAATTCGGGCGTGCCCGGCGCCGCATCGGGGCCGAGGATGGAGGCGTTGAGGCTGTCGCGCTCGGCGACGAAGCGAACGCTCTCCCGCGCCATCACCGGGTGCGACTGGAGCTTCATCGCGGTCGCCGCCGAGCCGGTGAAGCTGACCACGTCCTGCAGCGTCAGATGGTCGAGCAGGTCCCCGACGCCGCCCATGATCAGCTGCAGCGCGCCCTTGGGCAGCACGTCCGCCTCGATCATGATGCGGACGCAGGCTTCGGTCAGATAACCGGTCGCCGAGGCCGGCTTCACGATCGCCGGCACGCCCGCGAGGAGGGTCGGCCCGAGCTTCTCGAGCATTCCCCAGACCGGGAAATTGAACGCGTTGATATGGACGGCGACGCCCTGCAGCGGGGTGAAGACGTGCTGGCCGACGAAGCTGCCGTCCTTCGACAGGGGCTCCATCGCCCCGTCGATCAGCACCCGGCCGTTGGGCAGCTCGCGGCGGCCCTTCGAGGAGAAGGAGAAGAGCGTGCCGGCGCCGCCCTCGATGTCGATCCAGCCGTCGGTCCGGGTCGCGCCGGTCGCGTAGCTCAGCTCGTACAATTCCTCCTTCCTCGCCATCACCGCATTGGCGAGGTCCTTCAGCATCCAGGCTCGCTCGTGGAAGGTCATTCGCCTGAGCGCCGGCCCGCCGACCCGGCGCGCATGATCGAGCATCGCCCTGAAATCGATCCCGCCGCTTCCCGTCTCGGCGATCACCTCGCCGGTGACGGCATTGTGCACCTCGGCCAGCGAGCCATCCCCGGCGACCCATCCGTCCCGGGCATAGTTGAGCAGCTTCAGAGTTTTCATGAGGATTCTCGTCGTTCCAGCGAAAGCTGGAATCCCCCTGCCTTCAAACGAAACGAGATTCCAGCTTTCGCTGGAATGACGGGGAGGGCTAAGTGGCGTGCATGGAGGCTGCGACCGCTCCCCGATTGTCGCTCGACGACATCCGTGAAACGCGCGCGCTGATCGCGCCTTATGTCGTGCGGACTCCGGTGCACGACTGGCGGGGGCGGGAGATCGAGGCGCTGCTGCCGGAAGGGACGCGGGTCAATCTCAAGCTCGAACTCTTCCAGCAGAGCGGCACCTTCAAGGCGCGCGGCGCGATCTCGAAGGTCCTGCGGCTGAGCCCCGACGAGCGCGCCCGCGGCATTTGCGCGGTCAGCGCCGGCAACCACGCCATCGCCGCCGCTTATGCCGCCGCCGCGGTGGGCACGACGGCGAAGGTGGTGATGATGGGCTCGGCCAATCCCGCGCGGGTCGAGGCCTGCCGCGCCTTGGGTGCCGGGGTGGTGATGGCGCCGGACGGCAAGACCGCCTTCGAGATGGTGGAGGCGATCGCCCGCGACGAGGGCCGCTCCTTCGTCCACCCGTTCGAAGGGCCGTATACCGCGCTCGGCACGGCGACGCTGGGCATGGAATGGCTCGAGCAGGTGCCCGATCTCGACGCGGTGATCATCGCCGTCGGCGGCGGCGGCCTCGCCGGCGGCGCCTCCGCCGCGATCAAGCTCCTGAAACCGGATTGCCTGGTCTTCGGGGTGGAGCCGACCGGCTCCGACACGATGACCCGAAGCTTCGCGCAGGGGTCGCCGGTCAACCATGCCGAGGTCCGCACCATCGCCGACAGCCTCGCCCCGCCTTTCGCTCTGCCCTACAGCTACGGCCTCTGCCGGGCCAATATCGACGATCTCGTCCTGGTCGACGACGACGCGATCCGCGCCGCCATGACCCTCTTGTTCCGCGAGATGAAGCTGGCCGTCGAGCCCGCCGCCGCCGCCGCGACGGCGGCCTTGGTGGGGCCTCTGAAGGAGCGGCTCGCTGGCAAGAAGGTCGGCGTTCTGGTCTGCGGCTCGAACATCGATTTCGACACGTTCGACAAGCACATCCGGGCGGCTGATCCTTCGTCATTGCGAGGAGCGTAGCGACGAAGCAATCCAACCGGACCGATGCTTGTCCTGGATTGCTTCGCTACGCTCGCAATGACGGTTTTTGTCACTTGCCGGTGAAATCCGGCTTTCGTTTCTCCATGAAGGCGGCGACACCCTCGCGATAATCGTCCGAGAAGCCGAGCTCGCGCATCGCGTCGCGCTGGCGGTCGAGCTCGGCGTCGAGGCTCTGGCCCCAGCTCTCGCGGAGCATCGCCTTGATCCGCGCCAGCCCCCGCGTCGGCCCGGCCGCGAAGCGGGCGGCCAGCGCATCCACTTCCTCGTCGAGCCGCTCGTCGTCGACGGCTTTCCAGATCAGGCCCCATTCGGCCGCGCGCTCCGCCTCGAGCGGCTCTCCGGTCAGCGCCAGCCCGAGCGCGCGCGCCTGGCCGACCAGGCGAGGCAGCACCCAGGTCCCGCCGCTGTCGGGAATGAGCCCGATCGCGGCGAAGCTCTGGATGAACTTCGCGCTCTTCGCCGCGATCACGATGTCGCAGGCGAGCGCGATATTGGCCCCGGCCCCCGCCGCGACTCCGTTGACCCGGGCGATCACCGGCATCGACAGGCCGGTCAGCGTCCGGATCAGCGGATTGTACCTCTTCTCCACCGAGTCGCCGAGATCGACCGCCTCTCCCGGCGCCACCGCCCGGTCGTTCAGATCCTGCCCCGCGCAAAAGCCGCGGCCGGCGCCGGTGAGGATCAAGGTCCGCGCGTCGCCCAGACTGGCCAGCGCATCGGCGACCTCCTCGTGCATCCGCACGGTGAAGCTGTTGAGCCGGTCCGGCCGGTTGAGGGTGAGGCGGGCGATGCCGGCCTCGACGGCGAAGAGGATGGTTTCATAATGTGCCATCGTTCGGCCTTAGCATTCCCCCTCCCCGGCGGGGAGGGGGGCAGGGGGAGGGGGCTCGGCGTTCCAGGTTGCTCTCGGACTCGGAACCCCCTCACCCCATCCCTCTCCCCCCGGGGGAGAGGGGGTGCTACGGAGCGCCGCATGAGCCCCGACGATCTCGCCGCCAAAGTCGCGACCTCCATGCTCGCCGCCGAAGGCACCGGCCCGGCCTGGGGCATCGAGATCGAGGAGGCGCGCGAAGGCTATGCGCGGATCCGAATGACGCTTCGCGCCGACATGCTCAACGGCCACGGCATCGCCCATGGCGGGATGATCTTCAGCCTCGCCGACACCTGCTTCGCCTATGTCTGCAACGGCCGCAACCTCCGCAGCGTCGCCGCCCAGGCCGGAATCGTCTTTCTCGATCAGGCGCGGGAAGGAGAGGTGCTGATCGCGGAAGGGCGGGAGCAGGCGCTCGTCGGCCGCTCCGGGGTCGCCCATGTCACCGTCCGCACCCAGGACGGCCGCGCGATCGCCGAGTTCACGGGTTTCTCGCGCAGCCTCGGCGGTCCGCTCATCGACCCCGCTTCGTCACCCCGGACTTGATCCGGGGTCCACCTTCCCTATCAGGCGCTGGAAGAAGATAGATGCCGGATCAAGTCCGGCATGACGGAGTGAGGCCATGACCGAAGCCTATATCTGCGACGCCATCCGCACCCCGATCGGCCGCTACGCCGGCAGCCTCTCCTCGGTGCGCGCCGACGATCTCGCCGCCATCCCGATCCGGGCGCTGATCGACCGCAATCCCGGCGTCGACTGGGATGAGCTGGACGACGTCATCATGGGCTGCGCCAACCAGGCCGGCGAGGACAATCGCAACCTCGCCCGAATGGCCGGCCTGCTCGCCGGTCTCCCCGACAAATCGGGCGGAGTCACCCTCAACCGCCTGTGCGGCTCCGGCATGGACGCGGTGGCGATGGCGGCGCGGGTGATCCGCGGCTCGGAGGCGGATATGCTCGTCGCCGGCGGCTCGGAGAGCATGAGCCGCGCCCCCTTCGTCATGGCCAAGGCGAGTTCGGCCTTCGACCGCAATGCCGAGATGTACGACACCACGATCGGCTGGCGCTTCGTCAATCCGAAGATGCGCGACGCTTATGGCGACGACACCATGCCCTCGACGGCCGAGAACGTCGCCCGGGAGTTCCAGATCGGCCGCGCCGACCAGGACGGATTCGCCGTCCGCAGCCAGGCCAAGGCCGCGGCGGCGCAGGCGAGCGGCCGCTTCGGCGCCGAGATCGTCCCGGTCTCGATTCCCCAACGCAAGGGCGATCCGCTGATCGTGAATCGCGACGAGCATCCCCGCGAGACCAGCGTCGAGGCGCTGGCCAAATTGCGGCCCATCGTCCGCTCCGACGGCAGCGTGACCGCCGGCAACGCCTCTGGGGTCAACGACGGCGCCGCCGCCCTGATCGTCGCCACCGAAGAGGCGGCGAAGCGCAACGGCCTCACCCCGCGCGCCCGCTTCCTCGGCGGCGCCGTCGCCGGGGTGCCGCCGCGGATCATGGGCATCGGCCCGGCGCCGGCCTCGGAAAAGCTGCTGAAGCGCCTCGGCCTCGCCGTCGCCGACATGGACGTGATCGAGCTGAACGAAGCCTTCGCCGCCCAGGGCCTCGCCGTGATGCGCCAGCTCGGCCTTGCCGACGACGATTCCCGCGTGAACCCGAACGGCGGCGCAATCGCGCTCGGCCACCCGCTCGGCATGTCCGGCGCCCGCCTCATCCTCACCGCGGTCGAGGAGCTTCACCGCACCGGTGGCCGCTACGCGCTGTGCACCATGTGCATCGGCGTGGGGCAGGGCATCGCCACGGTGATCGAACGGGTCTGATAAGGTCCTTTTCAGAGCACTGGGCGCCCAAATCTGCTATAATGGCATGTCATGGTTTTGGCCCGAGCTCGTGTTCCTATCGCTCAAAAGCCATGATTCGAGCCCGGATCGCTGGCCCTCATGGCCAGTAGGAACATTCGGACCATTCGGGATGCGACTCGGACGGGCTGACGCGCGTTGATCCGAGGACACGGCGCCCCGCGAATTCGTTGACCGATCGGTCGATGAATGGTAGGAAACGAGCATGTACACGACCGAGATGCAGAAGACGGCCAGGATCGTCTCGACCGAGGATCCGGAGAAGCTCGCCGCCTTCGAGGCGCGGGTGGCGGCGGACGAGTTCATCGAGCCGAAGGACTGGATGCCCGAAGCCTATCGGCGCACCCTGACCCGTCAGATCTCGCAGCACGCGCATAGCGAGATCGTCGGCATGCTGCCCGAGGGCAATTGGATCACTCGCGCGCCATCGCTTCGCCGCAAGGCGATCCTCCTCGCCAAGGTGCAGGACGAGGCGGGCCACGGCCTCTACCTCTATTCGGCCGCCGAGACGCTCGGCACCAGCCGGGAGGAGATGATCGAGGCGCTTCATTCGGGCAAAGCGAAATACTCGACCATCTTCAACTATCCGACTTTGACTTGGGCCGATATCGGCGCGATCGGCTGGCTGGTCGACGGCGCCGCGATCATGAACCAGGTGCCGCTTCAGCGCACGTCCTACGGCCCCTATGCGCGCGCCATGGTCCGCGTCTGCAAGGAGGAGAGCTTCCACCAGCGCCAGGGCTACGAGATCATGATGCATCTCGCCGCCGGCACCGCCGAGCAGAAGCGAATGGCGCAGGACGCGCTCAACCGCTGGTGGTGGCCGTCGCTGATGATGTTCGGCCCGCCCGACGCCGACAGCCCCAA
>Ga0190274_10000095_pt1 | contig 63965 bp, 70 predicted proteins | sample Popmic531T_FD_133002 | JGI IMG/M metagenome (GOLD analysis project Ga0190274, IMG submission 133002) | Populus adjacent soil microbial communities from riparian zone of Yellowstone River, Montana, USA - 531 T | ecosystem: Environmental > Terrestrial > Soil > Riparian zone | place: USA: Montana...
CGCCAACTGGAGCGAAATCCCCGGCGTCGAAGAGGAATTCGACGAGGAGCTGGCGCTGTTCGGCCCCGGCACCGACTCGGGCACCTTCGACTACTTCACCGAATCGATCAACGGCGAAGAGGGCGTCAGCCGCAAGGACTACAACAACGTCGGCGAGGACGACAACGCCACTGTGAAAGGCGTTGAGGGCTCGCCGGGCGGCATGGGCTACGCCGGCTTCTCCTTCTACACGGAGAACGAAGGCAAGCTGAAAGCACTCGAAGTCGACAACGGCAAAGGCTGCGTCCCGCCGTCGGTCGAAACCGCCCAGGACGGCTCCTACGCACCGCTCAGCCGGCCGCTGTTCATGTACCCGAGCGAGCAGGCGCTGAAAAAGCCCGAGGTCAAGGCGTTCATCGCCTACTACCTCGAAAGCGTCAACTCGGTGGCCGAAAGCCTTGGCTTCGTGCCGCTGACCGACGAACAGCTCGAAGAATCGGAAGCGGCTGCCGAAAAAATCGGGGCCTAGCGGACACGAGTCCTGGAGATGGGTCCGGAGACCACGATCGCGACGGAGCCGGCGGGGGGACCCCCCCGCCGGCTCCAGGCGCAGAGCAAGCGCTACGGCGAGCGGCTGATCAAGTGGCTGCTCGCCTTCTGCGCTCTGCTTTCGGTCCTCACCACCACCGCGATCATCCTCTCGCTGATCGGACCGACGGTCGGCTTCTTCGAAATCGTTCCAGGCACTGAATTCTTCTTCACCTTTGACTGGACCCCGCAGTTCGAGCCGCCCAGCTTCGGCGTCCTCGGGGTCGTGGCGGGGACTGTCAACGTGGTCATCTGGTCGATGCTGGTCGCGATCCCGCTCGGCCTCGCGACGGCGGTCTACCTGAGCGAGTACGCCTCGCCGCGGGTCCGCAAGACGATCAAGCCCATCCTCGAGGTGCTGACCGGAATACCCACGGTCGCGATCGGGTTCTTCGCCGTCAGCTTCATCCTTCCCGAGATCATCGTGCCGCTCTGGCCCGGCGGGTTCCTCGGCGGAGCGGACGGCAAGCCGTTCATGGCTTTGGCGGCATCTCTGGGCATCGCCCTGATGGTCGTGCCGATCATCGCCTCGCTGTCCGACGACGCGATGAGGGCGGTTCCACGCGGCCTGCACGACGGCGCCTACGCGCTCGGAGCGACCAGGGTGAAGGTGGCGACGCGGGTGATCTTCCCAGCGGCGCTGTCAGGGATAGTCGCTTCGGTGGTCCTGGCGATTTCCCGTGCCGTCGGCGAGACCATGATCGTCCTGCTCGCTGCGGGCAACACGCCCAACCCCACTCTCAACCCGGTCGAATCGGTGCAGGTGATGACCTCCTACATTGCCACCACCGCCACCGGCGACATCGCGACCGGATCGATCGACTACAAATCGGTCTTCGCGGTCGGCGCCGTCCTCTTCGTGATGACGTTGATCATGAACGTGGTCAGCATTCGCCTCGTCCGCAGGTACCGCGAGGTCTACTAGTGATGGAGGCCGGGAGTCCGAGCTCGCCGCGGAACCGGCTTGCCGTAGCGGGCGCCAGAGCGACCACCCAGGCGAAGCTGCGAGACCAGCCGCGTGGCGATGTCGTTCGCAACGCCGTCTTCGCCGGGCTGCTGCTCCTCGCCGTCACCATCGCCTTGGCCGGTTTGCTGGCACTGATCTTTCAGGCGCTCGCTAAAGGATCGTCGGCGTTCGGCCCCGACCTCGTTAACAATCCGCCCTCGACGGCCTTTCCCGACAAAGCCGGTTACCGGCCGGCGATCATCGGGTCGCTGCAGCTGATCGCGGGCGTGCTGCTCTTCATCTTGCCCGTCGGAGTTGGCGCGGCGCTCTACCTCGAGGAGTACGCGGACAAGTCGCGCTGGTGGAACACCGTGATCGAGGTCAACATCCAGAACCTCGCGGCGGTCCCCTCGATCATCTACGGGATCCTCGGCCTCGCGTTCATCGTCCGCGGGCCGCTCGACCTCGGTTTCATCCTCGTCGCCGGCTCGCTGACCCTGGCGCTGCTGGTGCTGCCGATGGTGATCATTGCCTCGCGTGAGGCGCTGCGGGCGGTTCCGGACTCCATTCGCCAGGGATCCCTGGCCCTAGGGGCGACCCAGTGGCAGACGATCCGCCGGCAGGTGCTGCCGGCTGCGATTCCCGGGATAGCGACCGGGGTCATTCTCGCCGTGTCCCGCGCCGTCGGCGAGACCGCACCGCTGCTTTTGGTTGGCGCCACCGTCTTCGTCACTTTCGACCCGACGCCGTTCGGGACCGACGGCTACTCCGCAATGCCGGTTCAGATCTTCAACTACGCGCTGCGGCCGCAGGAGGAGTTCCAGGCGCTGGCGGCCGCGGGAATCATCCTCATGTTGGTGGTGCTGCTCGCGATGAACTCCTTTGCGATCTGGCTACGAAATCGTTACGAGCAAAGGTGGTAGGTGGACTACTGTGAGCGAGAAGATGGCGCACGACGATAGGGCCCGGACGGGCAGGGACACGCGCGAAGAAGCGGCGGCACGGGCCGGCATCGCCGTGCGTCCGGAGGAATTCCGGCACCAGCGCGACAGCGGGCGGCGCGAAAGGGTCTTCGAGCTGAAGGGCGTCGACGTCCTCTACAGCGGCGTCACTGCCGTCAAAGGGGTCTCGATGGACATCCACCACAAGGACGTGACGGCGCTGATCGGACCTTCGGGCTGCGGCAAGAGCACGCTGTTGCGCTGCTTCAACCGCATGAACGATCTGATCCCCGGAGCCGAAGTCCGGGGGGAGATCCTCTACCACGGCGAGGACCTCTACGGGCCGGCCGTCGACCCGGTGCAGGCGCGCAAGCTGATCGGGATGGTCTTCCAGAAACCCAACCCCTTCCCGAAGTCGATCTACGACAACGTCGCGTTCGGGCCGCGCATCCTCGGCCGCAAGGACGGCTTGGACGAGACGGTCGAGAAAGCGCTGCGGGGCGCGGCACTCTGGGACGAGGTCAAGGACCGCCTCAAGGACAACGCGTTCGGCCTTTCCGGCGGCCAGCAGCAGCGGCTCTGTATCGCCCGTTGCATCGCCGTGCAGCCCGACACGATCCTGATGGACGAGCCCTGCTCGGCGCTCGACCCGATCTCGACCGGGAAAATCGAGGACCTGATGATCGAGCTCAAAGAGCGCTTCTCGATCGTGATCGTCACCCACAACATGCAGCAGGCGGCGCGGGTCTCCGACCGCACCGCCTTCCTGATGGTCGAGCTCGACGCCGACGAGCAGAACCGCTGGGGCCGCCTCGTCGAGTACGACGAAACCGAGAAGATCTTCACCAACCCGGGCGACAAACGGACGGAGGACTACGTCTCCGGGAAGGTCGGCTGATGGCGGAATCGGTTCGCGTCTACTACCAGGAGGAACTGGAGCAGCTGGAGGCGAGCGCGCTTGGCGGCCTCGACATGGTGAGCACAGCTCTCGACCGGACCCTGGAAGCGATCGAGCAGACCGACATCGAGCTGGCCCAGATCGTCGTCGCCGACGATGACCGCATCGACGGCCGCTACCTGGAGGTCCACCAGAGCCTGATCACGCTGCTCGCCACGCAGTCGCCGGTGGCGACCGACCTGCGCCTGATCTCCGCGCTCCTGCACGTGCTGAAGAACATCGAGCGGATGGGCGACCAGTGCGTCAACGTCTGCAAGCTGATCCCCCTGACGGGCAACGAGCCGCCGGCCGACGAGGAGATGGTCAAGCGCATCCTCACGATGGGCAGACAGACCCGGACCCTGATCGCCCAGGCCAAGCGGGCGTTCAGCGAACGCGACGTCGAGCTGGCGCGCGACCTGGTCCGCCAGGACGACGTCGTCGACAACCTCAACCGCGAATGCTTCCACCTGGCGTTGGCGATCGGCGACGACGCCGACAAGCGCGAGTGGGCGATGACGATGCTGTTGGCGGCCCGGGCGATCGAGCGGATCGGCGACAACGCGGTTGATATCGGCGAGCAGGTCGCCTTCGTCGTCACGGGGCTTTTTCGGGAGTTCGAGGACGCTTCGCATCCCGCGCAGTAGGGCCGCGGGTCGGGGGTAGGTCCCGGCTCAACTTTTTTGAGAAGTGCCGGCGGCCCTTTCGCGGGTGCGCTCCGCCAAAAAAGTACAAGCCGCCGGGACCTACCCCCGACCCGCGGCCGCCGACCGCTGGGGTTGAGATCCGAGCGGGCTGGGAACATGCAAAGGACGCCGTGACGCTCTGTGCCGCCATAGATATTGGGTCGAACACGACCAGATTGCTCGTTGCTGAGCCCGTTGACGGGCAGTTGAAAAAAATGATGGAGCAGCGGGCTTATACGCGGATCGGGAAGGCGGTTGACGGTGACGGTGCGATCTCCGCGGAGAAGGTGGCGGAGGTCTGCGAGGTCGTCGCTACGCAGGTGCGGCTGGCGCGGGAGCTTGGGGCCGAGACGATTCGTGCGGTGGCGACTGCCGCGGTCCGCGAGGCCGGGAACGGCGAGCGGGTGGCGGCGGAGGTCGCGACGGCGGCCGGTGTCCCGGTCGACGTGCTCAGCGACGAGGAGGAGGGCAGGCTTTCGTTCATCGGCGCGACGAAGACGTTGGGGCACCCGGTCGAGGGCAAGGTCGGCGTGGTCGACGTCGGCGGCGGCTCGACCGAGGTGATCATCGGCACCGTCCCCGGCGGGGTCGAGAAGGTGCGCTCCTGGCGGGTCGGTTCCGGCGCCCTGGCCGACGAGCTGATCGCTTCCGATCCGCCCTCGGCGGCGGAGGTGAGGCGCGTCCGCGACCGCGTCGAGGACATCTTCGAGGGGGTGGAGATCGAGCGCCCGGCGCAGGCCGTCGCGGTCGGCGGCAGCGCCACCTCGCTGCGTCGCCTGGTCGGCGCCGTGCTCGAGTACGAGACCCTGGAGCGGGGAATCCGCGTCCTCTGCAGCGACCCCTCGACCGAGGTGGCGCGGCGCTTCGAGCTCGACCCGCAGCGGGTCCGTATCCTCACCACCGGGGTGCTGCTGCTGGAGAAGGTCTCCGAGCTGCTCGGCCAGCCCCTGCAGATCGGCAAGGGCGGCCTGCGGGAGGGGATCATCCTCGATCTCCTCAACGGCGATGCCAACGGCTCCTCGCCGGCCCGCCTCGCGGCCTAGTGGAACGAAGCCGGGCTCGTTAGCCTGAGCGCGTGGCGCGTGCGCGCGAGGTGCCGGGGTTCGATTGCGATGAGCCGTTCTCGGCGGCGGCGGCGCGGGTCGTGCGGGTGCGCGCGGCCGAGGTCTTCGAGCATTCCGAGGGGGTGCTCGAGATCGGGGACATCGAGCCCCTGCACGATATGCGGGTGGCAACGCGGCGGCTGCGCGCCGCCCTGGAGGTGTTCGAGGCCTGCTTCCCGCGCAAGCGCTTCCGCAAGGCGCTGAAGCGTGTGAAGGCGCTGGCCGACGCGCTCGGCGAGCGGCGCGACCGCGACGTCGAGATCGAGTTCCTGACCCGGTTCGCGGAAGCGGCGCCGGAAGCGGAGCGGGCGGCGCTGGCGGCGCGGATCGCGAGCTTGCGGGACGAGCAGCGCGAGGCCAACGAGGCGCTGGCTCCCTACCTCGCGGAGAAGCGGCTGCGCAAGCTGCGCCGGCGCCTCGGGAAGCTCGTCGCGGAGGCGGAGCGGTGAAGGCGCTCATGGTCGAGGGTCTCGACCCGGCGGCGCCGCTGCGCCCCAACGCGGTCTGCATCGTCGCGACCAGGCTCACCGAGCTGCTCGCGCTGGCCGGCCCGGCGCTCGATCCGAATGCCGCCGAGGCCCAGCACGACCTGCGCATCGCCGCCAAGCGGCTGCGCTACGTGTTGGAGATCGTCGAGCCCTGCTTCGGCCCGGAGGCGAAGGCGGCGCGCAAGGCGGCAAAGGAGCTGCAGGGCGTGCTCGGCGAGATCCACGACTGCGACGTGATGCTCCCCAGCGCGGACGGGATCGAGTCCCTGCGGACGCTGTTGCGAACCCGGCGCGAGCTGCTCTTCCAGCGTTTCCGCGAGCTCTGGCTGGCGGAGTCCGAGCGCGGCACCTGGGCCGCCTTGAAGCGCGCCCTCCACGCCTAGTACCAGCCGGTCACGCGAAGTTCACACCTCGTTTGCGGCTGGTTCACATGTTTTCCCTGCTCAGGGCGAATTCTGTACTCAACCGACGGATATCGAAAGGAAGACACCGATGACTTCCAGGGTTGACATGCACTGCCACTCCACCGCCTCGCAGCTCTCCCGGCTCGGCGTGCAGCGCTCGCTCGGGCTGCCGGAGTGCGCGACCCCGCCCGAGGAGGTCTACGAGCTGGCGAAGCGGCGGGGGATGGACTTCGTCACGATCACCGACCACGACACGATCGCGGGCTGCCTCGAGCTCGACGGCCGCCCCGACTGCTTCGTCTCCGAGGAGCTGACCGCCCGCTTCGCCGGCGAGCCCCAGGCGGTTCACGTCCTCTGTTACGGGATCACTCCCGGAGACCACGAGTGGCTGCAGGCACACTCCGGCGACGTCGAGGCCTGCGCCGCCTACCTTCACGAGAACGGGATCGCCTGCGCCCTCGCGCATCCCTTCTTCAACGTCGCGGCGCCGCTGACGCGGCGCCACCGTCGCCGCCTCTCTGAGCTGTTCCCGGTCTGGGAGGTGCGCAACGGGTCGCGAGCCCCCGAGCTCAACATGCCCGCCGCCGTCTACGTCGAGACCCACGGCGGCGCCGGCATCGGCGGTTCCGACGACCACGCCGGCGTCGACATCGGCCGCACCTACACCGAGGTGCCGGCCGCGAAGACGCCGGAAGAGTTTCTCCAGAACCTGCGCCGGGGCGACGCGGAAGCGGGTGGCGAGCAGGGCAGCGCCGCGAAGTGGACCCATGCGGCGATGGCGCTCGCCACCCGCGCCCTCACCCTCGACCGTGAGGCGACCGGGGGCGCCCCGCCGCTCGGGCCGAACCCGGCCGCGGTCCTGAAGATGGCCGAACGGGTGATTCGCGAGGGGGCCGCCCGCGAGGGCAAGGTCGCCGCCGACATCGGCCCCGACGACGCCCGCTGCCTGCTCGAGGCCTGGCTCGATGGCATGGGCCTCGACCTGCGGGGCCGCGAGCTGATCGCCTACCTGCAGTCCGACGGCTTCTCCCACGCCGACCTCTACCGGCGCGCCCGCCGCATCCATGACCGGCGCCTGCGGGCCGCGATCGAGCAGGGGACGGCGGCGGTCGCCGCACGCGACCTGCCCCGGGCCTTCGGCGGCCTCTTCGAGGCGATCGTCCCCGCCGCTCCGTACGCCCCCTCGACCGTCTTCCTCGGCGCCGAGAAGGCGAAGCTCGCGAGCCGCGAGGGCGAGCGCCGCCGCGTCGCGGTGATCGCCGACGGGATCGCCTCGATGCACGGCGTCACCCACACGATCGAACAGATCCGCGAGTGCGGCGTGCCGGGCTTCGAGGTCGAGGTGATCGGCACCGACGCCGGCGTCGACCGGCGGCTTCCCGCCGCGACCGAGCTGGAAATGCCCTTCTACGAGGGCCTGTCGCTGGGGGTTCCGGGGCTGCCCGACATGGTCGAGACCCTGGCCGAGGCCGCTACGACCTCGTCCACGTCACCGCTCCCGGCCCGGCCGGCGTCGCCGCGACGCTGCTCAGCCGGCTGACCGGGGTGCCCCTGCTCGCCAGCTACCACACCGAGCTCGCGGCCTACGCCGGGATGCGCAGCGGCGACGGCGGCGTCGAGGCGATCGCCCGCGGCGCGCTTGGCGCCTTCTACGGCGCCCCGGCGGCGGTGCTCTCGCCGAGTCCGGCCGCCGACGGCTCGCTGGTCGACCTCGGCGTCGACGCGGCCCGGATCGGGCGCTGGGAGCGGGGGGTCGACACCGACCGCTTCGACTCCGCCAAGGCGGACCGCGACGCCTACCCCGGCGAGATCAAGGTCCTCTACGCCGGCCGCCTCACCCGCGAGAAGGGCGTCGATCTCGCTGAGTCCTTCCTGCAGGCGCGCCGCGCCGACCCGCGCCTGCACCTGCTGCTGGCCGGCGGTGGTCCCGAGGAGGCGGAGCTGCGCGAACGGCTGGGGAACGGCGCGACCTTCCTCGGCTGGCTCGACGGAGACGAGCTAGCCGTCGCCTACGCGAGCGCCGACGCCTTTCTCTTCTGCAGCAGCACCGACACCTACGGGCAGGTGATCCTCGAGGCGGCGGCCAGCGGCCTGCCGGTCGTCGCGGTCGCCGAGGGCGGTCCCGCCGCCCTGGTCGAGAACCGCCACACCGGCCTGCTCTGCCGGCCCGATCCCGACCACCTGGCGGGGGCTCTGCTGCAGCTCGCCTCCTCGCCGCTGCTGCGCCGTCGCCTCGGCAACGCCGGCGCTCAGGCCGCCCGCGAGCGCTCCTGGGAGCGCGCGCTCGGGCAGCTGGCCGCGGGCTACCACCGGGCGCTGGACGCCACGCCCGCGGCGGCACTCGCCCAAGTCGCCTGAGTCCGCCTGTCCTTTGTCACCCAGAGGGTTACAAAAGGCATAGGGGGTGGGGGGTGCCTCAGTACGATGGATCGATCGACGATCCCGCCCTTTATTTCAACCGCGAGCTCTCCTGGCTCGACTTCAACCAGCGGGTTCTGGAACTCGCCGAGGATCCGGAGGTGCCGCTGCTCGAGCGACTGCGATTCTGCGGCATCTACGCCTCGAACCTGGACGAGTTCTTCATGGTCCGGGTCGCCGGGCTCTTCGACCAGCTCGACGCCGGCATCGACGCGCGCGGCCCCGACGGGCTGCCCCCGAGCGAGCAGATCGACGCGATCCACGCCCGCGTACTGGAGCTGGACCGGCGCCTCCACGCGGTCTTCGGCGGTGTCCTGAGGCCGGCGCTGGAGGCCGACCGAATCCGCATCGTCACCCTCGACAGCGCCAGCGAAGCGGAGCGCGAGGAGATCGACGCCCGCTTCCACGAGCAGGTCTTCCCGGCGTTGACGCCGCTGGTGATCGGCCTCGGCCGGCCTTTCCCCTACATCTCCAACCTCTCGCTCAGCCTCGGGGTGCTGCTGCGCGACCCCGAGAGCGGCACCGAGATCATCGCCCGCGTCAAGGTGCCGAAGGAGCTGCTCGGCCGATTCCTGCCGCTCGGCCAGGACGGCATGGCCTTCGTGCCGCTCGAGGAGGCGATCGCGGCCAATCTGGACGCGCTCTTCCCCGGCACCGAGGTGGTCGACCACGGCTACTTCCGGGTCACCCGCGATGCGGACTTCACGGTCTCGGACGAGGCCGACGACCTGCTCCGGGCCGTCCAGGACGAGCTGCGGCGGCGCCGCTTCGGCGAGGTCGTGCGGCTCGAGGTCGAGGCGGGGATGAACCCGAAGCTCCGCGAGCAGCTGGTCGAGGCGCTGCGCCTCGAAGACCGCGAGGTCTACGACGTCGACGGGCTGATCGACCTCGGCGACATCGCCGACATCGCCGAGGTCCCCGGCCACGCCGAGCTGCGCTACCCGCCCTGGTCGCCGGTGACGCCGCCACGGCTGCAGGGCGAGGACGAGGAGCCCAGCGACATGTTCGCGGCGATCCGCAAGGGCGACCTGCTCGTCCACCATCCCTACGACTCCTTCTCCTCATCGGTCGAGCGCTTCGTCGAGCAGGCGGTGGCGGATCCCGACGTGCTGGCGATCAAGCACACCGTCTACCGGACCAGCGACGACTCGCCCCTCGTGCCATCGCTGATCCGCGCCTCCGAACGCGGCAAGCAGGCGGTCTGCATGGTCGAGCTGAAAGCCCGCTTCGACGAGGAGGCCAACATCCACTGGGCGAAGTCGCTGGAGGAGGCCGGCGTCCACGTCGTCTACGGCATCCCCGGCCTGAAGACGCACGTGAAGGCGATCCTGGTCGTGCGCCGCGAGGGCGAGCGGGTGCGCGAGTACGTCCACATCGGCACCGGCAACTACCACCCGAAGACGGCCCGCCTCTACACCGACTTCGGCCTCTTCACCGCCGATCCCGACGTCGGCGCCGACGTCGCCGAGATGTTCAACTTCCTGACCGGCTACGGGCGTCCGGCCGAGTACCGCAAGGTGCTCGTCTCGCCGACCACGATGCGTGACCGGATCGTCGAAGAGATCGAGGGCACCGTCGCCGCCCACGCGCGCGGCGAGGAGGCGCGGATCGCCCTGAAGATGAACTCGCTGGTCGACGCCGGCTGCATCCAGGCGCTGTACGAGGCCTCGCGGGCGGGCGTGCCGGTGGACCTCAACGTGCGCGGCATCTGCTGCCTGCGCCCGGGGGTGCCCGGCGTATCGGAGAACATCCGCGTCGTCTCGGTCGTCGGGCGGTTCCTCGAGCACTCCCGCATCTACGCCTTCCAGCGCGGCGAGGAGACGCGGGTCCTGATGGGTTCCGCCGACCTGATGCCGCGCAACCTCGACAGCCGGGTCGAGCTCGTGGCGCCGGTCGACGATCCGGACTCGCGGGCGGAGATGCTCGACGTGCTGGAGCGCTGCTTCGCCGACAACTCCAACGCCTGGGAGCTCGACGCCGACGGCAACTGGACCCGGCTCGCGGCGCCAATCGAGGAGCGCCGCAGCGTGCAGGAGGAGCTGCGGGTCCGCCACGCGGCGCGGGCCGCCGAGCACCTCGCCGCTGCGGCGAGCTGACGCTTCGAACCGCCCCGCGCGTCAATAAGATGCGGCGCTTGGCGCGCTTCTCGCTCCTCCCTCGCGACCGGACCTTCTTCGACCTCTTCATCGAGGCCGGGAAGAACTCCGTCAATGCCGCCCATCTGCTCGACCAGATGTTGGAGCAGTGGCCCGACGCGGGGAGCCTCCCGCGCCAGGTCGTCGAGGCGGAGAACGAGGGTGACCGGATCACCCACGAGATCATCAAACGGCTCAACTCGACCTTCGTGACGCCGATCGACCGCGAGGACATCTACGGCCTGGCGACCCAGCTGGACGACATCGTCGACTTCACCGAGGAGGCGGCGGACTTCCTCGGGCTCTACCAGATCGAGGCGCCGATGGCGCAGGCCGGGGCGCTGACCAAGGTCCTGGTCGCGGCCTGCGAGCAGCTCGCGATGGGGCTGGAGAACCTGCGCGAGTTCAAGGACCTCGACAAATACTGGATCGAGATCCACCGGCTCGAGAACGAGGGCGACCGGATCTCGCGCGACGCCGTCGCCTCGCTTTTCTCGAACGGGATCGACCCGATGGTCGTGATCCGCTGGAAGGACATTTTCGCGGTGCTCGAGGAGGCGATCGACGCGACTGAGACCGCGGCGCAGATTCTCGAGGGAATCGTCATCAAGAATTCGTGACCCGCCGTGGGCTCTGACGTCATCCTCGTCATCGTCGTCGGCACGGCGCTGGCCTTCGATTTCACCAACGGGTTCCATGACACGGCCAACGTCGTCGCCACCTCGATCTCGACCGGGGCGGCGCGTCCGCGGGTGGCGATCGCGTTCGCGGCGCTGCTCAACTTCGCCGGCGCCTTCATCTCGATCTCCGTCGCCGCGACCGTCGCCAACGACGTCGTCAACGCCGACGTGATCACGCCGACGATCGTCTTCGCCGGCCTGATCGGGGCGATCGCCTGGAACCTCATCACCTGGTCCGTCGGCCTGCCCTCCAGCTCTTCGCACGCGCTGATCGGCGGCGTGGTCGGCTCCGCCGTCGCTGCGGTCGGTTTCGAAGCCGTGCTGGCCGGCGGCCTGGTCGGCAAGGTGCTGATCCCCGCTCTGGTCGCACCGGTGCTCGCCTTCCTCGTCGCCGGCGTCTCGATCGGGCTGATCTACCGGATCGTCGGTGGCGAGCGACCGGGGACCGTGTCCCGGGGCTTCAAGTACGGCCAGATCATCTCCGGCGGCCTGCTGGCGCTGGCGCACGGCACCAACGACGCGCAGAAGACGATGGGCGTTATCACCCTCGCCCTGATCGCCAACGGCAGCCTCGGCGCCGGCGCTGACCCGCCGTTCTGGGTGATCTTCTCGGCCGCCGCGGCGATCGCGCTCGGCACCTACAGCGGCGGCTGGCGGATCATCAAAACGACCGGCACCCGGATCATCAAGATGGATGCCGCCCAGGGCTTCGCCTCGCAGGGGGCCGGCTCGGCGGTGATCCTCGCCTCGACCCACTTCGGCTTCCCGCTCTCGACCACCCACGTGATCAACGGCGGCATCATGGGCGCCGGCGCCGCCAAGCGGCTCTCGGCGGTGCGCTGGGGCGTCGCCGGCAACATCGTCACGGCATGGGTGCTGACGCTGCCTGCGGCGGCGGCGATCGGCGGCCTGACCTACGGCGTGACGCGGATCTTCGGCAGCGGCGCGCTCGGGCCAGTTGTCGTCACCGTGGCTTCCTTGGCGCTGATCGTCGCCCTGTTCATGAGGCGTGCCGAGCGCGGCGCGCCGGTCGCCGCCGAGGGTGCATGACCGCGACGATCGTCGAATGGGAGGCGGTGCTGGACACGGTGCTCGCCTCGGCGGTCGCCGGCGTCGGCGTCACCTTCGTCTTCTCGATCGCGATCTGGGGCGTCGCCCGCTTCGTCGACTACAGCCGCGTCGAACGGCCGCTGGCCGCCGGGGCGGCGGGCTTGGTCGCGGCGCTCGGCCTGCTCGCCACCGCGGCTGTCGTGGTCGTCGGCATCCTCGTGATGACGGCTTAAGTCGTCGCCGTACACTGGATCGGTGCGCACCGCTCGGAACGTCGCCATCGTCATGGTCCTGGCGCTCGGGATCGCCTTTCTCCCCGGGGGCGGCAACGCCGTCGACACCGTCTTCACGGCGATGACGATGGGCTTCCTCGCGGGAATCGCCTGGCTTCTCTACACGCTCAGCCGCCAGAACCAGCTGACCCTGGCGACGCTCGACGATCGCCGCCGAGCGCTTTTCTACGGCGCCTTCGGGATGGTCGCGCTGCTGATCGCGGGCAGCGACAAGCTGTTCGACAGCGGCGGCGGCACGCTTCTCTGGATCGTCCTGCTCGGCGGCTCGGCCGCCGCCATCTGGTGGGTCTGGAGCAACGCGAACACGTACTCGTAGGAGAGCTCTGACTCAGTTGTGACGTTGTGCACACCACGTGTGCGCGCTCGGCTGGGACGGTGGCCGGGTGCCGTCGAGGACCGTCAGCAGCGCAGGCCACCGGGAGCGGGGAACCGCGTCCGTCGAGTTGGTCGCGGTGGTCCCGTTCCTGCTGTTGGCGGTCCTGGCGGCCGTCCAGATCGCCCTCGCCGGTCACTCCCTGTGGGCGGCGGGTGTAGCCGCCCGGGCCGGGGCAAGGGCGGCCTTGGTGGGAGGCGATGCAGCGGCGGCGGCGCGGCGGGCGCTGCCGCCGCCGCTGCGGGACGGGGCGGATGTGGAGGACGGAAAGGAGGTCTCGGTACGGGTGGCGGTGCCGCGCTTCCTTCCCGGGCTGCCGGTCGTGAAGGTGGGGGCGAGCAGCGCGCTGGAGGAAGAGGATGGGTGAGCGCGGCCAGGCGACGGTGGAGCTCGTCGCTGCCTTGCCGGCGCTGCTGCTCGCGGCGCTGCTCGCGTTGCAACTGCTCGCCGCCGGCTACGCGCTGACGCTCGCCGACGGCGCCGCCGAGGCCGGGGCGCTGGCGCTTGCCTCCGGAGGCTCGGCGGCGGAGGCAGCCCGGGCGGCCCTACCCGGGTGGGCGGAGGACGAGGTCGCCGTCTCGGTCCGGGGCGGCGAGGTGACGGTGCGCCTGAGGCCGCCGTCGCCGTTGCGCTCGCTCGCCGGCCGGCTCGCCGTCACCAGCTCGGCGACCGCGAGGCCGGCGCGATGATCGCCGTTCGGACCGCCGACGCGCCGACCGTGCTGGTGGTCGCCGTCGGCGATGCCGAAGGCTCCCGGGGCGCCGCGGCGGCCCTGGCCTGTGTCGGTGCCGACGTCGGCCGGGCGACTCTGCTGGTCGACCTCGGCGGCAGGTCACCGCGGCCGACTCTGCTCGCCTCGGCCGCCGCGCAGCGCCTCGAGGAGCGACTTGTGGCGCACCTGCCGCAGGTCCGCGTCGCCGCGCGCGGACAGACCTGTCACCTCGCCGTGCCGGCGGACACCGAGGGCTTCGAGGCGGCAGCAGCAGCGGTGACCGTCGCCCGCGGCGCGCTCGCGGTCCTGCAGATGCCGCCGGCCACGCTCCAGCCCTTGCTCGAGGCCGCGGCAGCGCCCGAGCCGTCGGGCGCGCTCCTCCGCGCCGACCTCGCGGCCGACCGCCCTCTGACCGCGATGGTCGTTCGCGACCTCCTCGACCGTGGCCTCGACGTGGCGGTCCTGAAGCGCCGGTTGAACTGGGTCGCCGAGCGCCGCGCCCTGTTCGGCGTTCTCCCGGCCGACGCGCCCGGCGGCTTGCCGCCGCGGCTTCGTCGCAAGCTCGTTTCGTCTCCGGCTGTGGTCTGACGTCGTGCCGGTTCGCGACGAATCCGGGCAGGCGCTGATCCTCTCGATCGGGGGTGTGCTCGTCCTGCTTACCGGGACCCTCGCTCTGGTGGCGATCGCCGGAGCCGTGACCGGGAAGGGCAGGGTGCAGCGAGCGGCTGACCTCGCCGCGATCTCGGCGGCGCGGTCGATGCGCGACGATCTCGATCGTCTACTGGCGCCGACGGCGCTCGCCGATGGCGCGCCGAACCCGGAGTATCTGGACAAGGCGACGTACCTCGCGCGGGCCAGGATGGTGGCGATCGACGTCAGCGAAGCGAACGGGGTCGATCCGCGCCGGCTTCGTGTCCGCTTCCCGGATCGCGAGTCCTTCGCGCCGGTTCAGGTGAAGGCGGTCGTGACCGCGACCGTGGCGGTGGGCTCGGCGCCGAGCCGGGTCGAGGCGGCGGCGGTGGCGGAAGCTGCGGCACCGGCGGGCACCGCGAGCGGCGCACCGTCCATGGCCGGCGGCGGTGGCTACAGCGGCCCCTTGGCCTACCGGGACGGCGAGGGTATGCGACCCGATGTCGCCGCCGCCTTCGACCGGATGGCCGCGGCGGCGCAGGCGGACGGCGTCGATCTCATCGTCGTCTCCGGCTTCCGTTCCGACGCCGAGCAGGCGGAACTCTTCGCCGCCCATCCCGATCCGCAGTGGGTGGCGCCCCCGGGCCAGTCGCTGCACCGCTGCGCGACCGAGCTCGATCTCGGCTCGGAAGCCGCCTACGGCTGGCTCGCGGCGAACGCAAGCCGCTTCGGCTTCGTCCAGCGCTACTCCTGGGAGGCCTGGCATTACGGGTTCGACAGCGGCCCGCCGCCCTGCTCGGAGGCGGGCAACTCGGTCGGCGGGTCCGGGGGAGAGGCGTCCGCTGCGGCGACGACCCTGCCGTCGTTCGTTCCCTCGCGGTACCGCGAGCCGCTGCTCGGGTCGGGGTCGCGGTGGAGCGTCTCCCCGGCGCTCCTCGCCGCCCAGCTGATGGCCGAGAGCGGGTTCGACCCGAACGCCGGCTCACCCGCGGGCGCCCAGGGGATCGCCCAGTTCATGCCGAGCACGGCGGCCGCCTACGGACTCGGCAACCCGTTCGACCCGGTCGCCGCGATCGACGCCCAGGCGCACCTGATGTCCGATCTGCTGCGCCAGTTCGGCTCTCCCGAACTCGCCCTCGCCGCCTACAACGCCGGACCCGGCGCCGTCGAACCCTGCAACTGCGTCCCCGACTACCCCGAGACCCGCGCCTACGTCACCCGCATTCTCGCCCTGCTCGGCGGCGCCGGTGCCCTCTCCCTGCCCAGCTTCGAAGTCCGGCTCATTGCCTAAGGGGTAATCTAATGCACATGCGTTTGCACATTAACCTGGATGACGAGGTGGCAGAGCAGATCGACGAGATCGCCGGCTCGCGCCAGCGCAGTCGCTACATCCGCGAAGCGGTCGAAGCGAAGCTCGAGGTCGACAGGCGGCTGGCCGCGCGGCGGCGGCTGGTCGGGGCGTACCCCGATTTCGCTCCCTGGATGACGGCAGAGTGGATCAGCGAGAACCGCAAGCGGGAAGGAGAGGCGCGGCAGAAACAGCTCGACCAGTGGTGGGGTCGGGGTGAGTAGTGGGCCTCGTCCTTGACACCTCGGTGCTGATCGACCTGTTGCGCGGCGAGATCGCCGACGATTCGGTGCTCGATGCCGCTCGGGAGCCGGTGATGATCTCGACCATGACCGTGCACGAGGTTCTCTTCGGGCTGAAGGGCGGAGAGCGGGCGTTCACGGACGCGGTTCTTTCGAGCTTCGCGATCGTCCCGGTCGGCATTGCCGAGGCCGAGCTCAGCGCTTTCTGGCGAAAGAGATATCGCTCCCAAGGGCTGACGCTCGAGCTGGCGGACACTGCTATCGCCGCGACGGCGGCGCTCAGGAACGCCCCGCTCGCGACCGCCAACGTCAAGGACTTCCCGATGCCCGAGCTTCAGATCGAGCACTGGCGGGTAGGCGCTTAGGCATGGCTACCCCCTATACCCACATGAAGCTGACCGACGTCAAGGACTCGGCGCCCGAGTTCGGGATGGAAGACGTGCAGGAAGCGCGCTTCGCGAAGAAAGACCTCGACGCCGAGGAGACCGGGGTCAGCCACATCAGGCTGAAGCCCGATCAGCGCACGCCGTTCGGCCACAAGCACGAGAAGGCCGAGGAGGTCTACGTGGTGATCGGGGGTTCCGGCCGGCTGAAGCTCGACGACGAGATCATCGAGGTCGAGCGGCTCGACGCGATCCGCGTCTCCCCCGAGGTGATGCGCAACTTCGAGGCGGGTCCCGAGGGGATCGAAGTGCTCGCGGTCGGCCGCCGCCGCGACGGCGATGGCGAGGTCGTACCCGGCTGGTGGAGCGACTGATCGCTTAGACTGGCGCCCGCATGGCCACCGTGGAGGTAAAGGGCGTCGAGGGGATGCAGGCTCTGGTCGGGCGGGAGATCGGCCCGAGCGGGTGGCGCACCGTCACCCAGGACGACATCGACACCTTCGCCCGCGTCTCGGGCGACGACCAGTGGATCCACGTCGACGTCGAGCGCGCCAGGTCCGAGAGCCCGTTTGGCACGACGATCGCCCACGGCAACCTGACGCTCTCGCTGGTCGACGGCTTCCGCAAGGACCTGATCACCTCCACCGGCTTCACGCTCGGCGTCAACTACGGCTGGAACAAGATCCGCTTCCCGGCCCCGGTCCCGGTCGACTCGAAGGTGCGCGGCCGCGCCGAGGTCATCTCGATCGAGGAGAAGGGCGGCGGCTGGTACGAGGTCGTCACCCGCTTCACCCTCGAGGTCGAGGGCAACGAGAAGCCGTGCTTCGTGGGCGACAGCGTCACCCGCGTGATGGCGCCCGCCGGCTGAGCCTCGCTCTTGACAGCCGAACGCGGACGGATGTTACGTTCGGCTGGACAGCGAGGAGGGGCGGTTCGCTGCAAGGTCGATCGGGGAGCCCCGTAGGCGCAACAAGCGCGTAAGGAGGTTCCCATGCGCAAGAAGACGTTGGCATTGGCGCTCGTAACGGGTGCTTTGACCATCCCGGCGTCCTCGGCTGTGGCTGATCCGGACTTCGGTCCGGGGAACAGCAGCAAGGGGCCAAACGACGGCGGTGCAAAGTGTCACGCCCCTGGCCATGGCACGGGTCCTGGGTCAAATGAGCCGGTCCCCGGCTGCAAGGGGAAATAGGAAGGAGGGAAGGGGCCCACCCTTGCCGGTGGGCCTTGCCCCCTACTTGACGCTCAGTTCGCCTTCCATGCCGGCCTCGCGGTGACCCGGGACCGAGCAGTAGAACGTGTACTTGCCGGGTTTGAGGTCGGCCACGGTCGAGTCGGAGCCTTCGGTGACGATTTCGGTGGCGGCGACCTCTTTGCCGCCTGAGTCTTCGATCGCGACGTCGTGGGCGATCGGCTGCGGGTTGGTGAAGTCGACCGTCACTTTGCCGGCTTCCGAGCTGGCGGATTTGGCGGTGTAGGCGAGGTTGCCGCCCGGGTCGGCTTCGAAGGCGAGGCTGCCGCCGTTGCCGGCGGTGCCGCCTTCGGCTTCGTTGCCTCCGCCGCCGGCTTCGGTGCTTTCCGTGGTGGTCTCGGCACCACCGCCGGTCGTGTTCGAATCGTCGTCGTCACCGCCGCAGGCGACGAGGGCGATCGCGGCGAGGATCAGGGCAAAACCGAATGCAGCTTTCTTCATGGCGGTCCTTTCGCGCTGAGGACTGGCTGACTTCTCCTGACTGTAGCCCGGATACGGCCGTGCCGCAGCCCGGGTTCAGCGGCCGTGGAACTCGGGCGTGCCGCCGCCGAAGAAGGCCTCCACGCCGTTGCGGAGGTCCTCGGTGGCCATGCTGTCGGCGATCCCGTGGCGCTCCAGCTGCAGGTGCTCGGTGAGGCTGTTCTCGATGCTGACCCCGCAGAGCAGCTTCGCCATCCGCACGTAGTGCGGCGCTTTCCCGGCCAGCTCCTCCGCCTTGGCGCGCGCCGCGCCCATCAGCTCCTCCGGCGCCACGACCTGTCGCACCAAGCCCTCCTCGAGCGCTTCCGCGGCGGCCATGTTCGGATCCTCGAGCAGCAGTTCGAGGGCCCGGCTGGGACCGACCACGCGGGGCAGGAAGTAGGTCATGCCGCCGTCCGGCGATGCCCCGATGCGCCCGTAGGCGCAGGCGAAGAAGGCGCCCTCCGAGGCGATCCGCAGGTCGCAGGCAAGCGCCAGCGAGAAGCCGGCGCCGGCGGCCGGGCCGTTGATCGCGGCGATCACCGGATAGGGGATCCGCCGCAGGTCGACGATCGCCGCGTGCAGCGCCTCGGCGCCGCGCCGCACGTCGGAGGGCAGGTCGATCTCCTCCGACTCGACGCCTTTGCGGAACCAGGTGACGTCGCCGCCGGCGCAGAACGCCTTCCCTGAACCGGTGACGATCAGCGCCCGCAGCGGCGCCCGGTCGGCGAGCCAGCCGAAGGCGACGGTCATCTCGCCGATCATCTCCGGGCTCATCGCGTTGAAGGCGTCGGGGCGGTCGAGGGTGAGCGTGCCGATCTCCCCATCGATCTCGATCCGCAGGGTGTTCAGCTCCGGGGGGCTCAGGGTCTCGGTCGTCATCTCACTCTCTCCGTGTTGGCGCGTCCATTTGGCCGGTTGGCCAGCAGCCTACCCTTAGGGCGATGCCAAAAGGCGGGGACAAGGAGCCGACGCGGGCCGAGCGCCTCGCCCAGCAGCGCCGCGCGCTGCCGGACGCTCCCGGCGTCCACCTCTTCTACGACAAGCGGGACGAGCTGCTCTACGTCGGCAAGGCGCGCTCGATCCGCAAACGGGTCGGCGGTCACTTCTCCGGCGGGGGGTCCCGCCTCACCGAGCGGGTCGACCGCATCGACACCCTCGTCACCGCCAACGAGGCGGAGGCGCTGCTCGCCGAGCAGAGCTTCATCAAGCGCCACCGGCCGCACTTCAACATCCGCCTCCGCGACGACAAGTCCTACCCCTACGTCTGCGTCAGCCTCGACGAGGAGTATCCGCGGGTCTACTTCACGCGCGAGAAGCACCGGCCGAACCGCGCCTACTTCGGCCCCTTCTCCAGCGCCAAGCGGGTGCGGGAGACGCTCGACCTGCTCGGCAAGCTGTTCCAGTTCCGCACCTGCGAGGGGGCCGAGCCGGGCCGCCGCTCGGGCAGCCCCTGCCTCGACTACTACATCAAGCGCTGCGGGGCGCCCTGCGTCGGCCACGTCAGTCGCGAGGAATACCGGCGCAACATCGACGCGATCGTCGATTTCCTCTCCGGTCGCTACCGCCAGGTCGAGGCCGAGGAGCAGGCGAAGATGGAGGCCGTCGCGGCGGCGGAGGAATTCGAGCGGGCGGCCCTGCACCGCGACCGCCTCAAGGCGATCCGCTCGCTGTTCGAGCGCCAGCGCGTCGCCGGCGGCACGGTCGGAACCGCCGATTTGATCGGGGTCGCGGCGGAGGGGACCGACGCCAACGCGCAGGTCTTCCAGGTCCGCGACGGCATCCTCGCCGAGCGCCAGAGCTTCTACCTCGAGAACGAGGCCGAACGCGACCAGGCCGAGGTCGCCGAGGAGTTCATCGGCCAGTACTACTCGGCCTCGCCGGCGGTGCCGAAGACGATCGTCGTCGGCCCGTATCTGCGCGAGCGCGCCGAGCTGCTCGCCGCGGCGCTGGGCGAGCGCCGCGGCTCCCCGGTCGAGGTGCGGGTCGCCGCACGGGGGGACAAACGCCGCCTCCGCGAGCTGGCCGAGCGCAACGCCCGCCTCGCGCTCGACCAGGACCGGCTGCGGCGCGAGCACCGCCGCGCCCGCCGGGTCGAGTCGCTGACCGCGCTCAGCGAGGCGCTGGCGATGGAGGAGCTGCCGGTCCGCATCGAGGGCTTCGACATCTCGAACCTCGGCGGCGAGCACACGGTCGCCTCGATGGTCGTCTTCGAGGGCGGCGCGACCAAGAAGGCCGACTACCGGCGCTTCAAAGTGCGCGGTGAGCGCCGCGACCCCGGCGGCAACGGCGGCCCTGACGACTTCGCCTCGATCGAGGAGGTGCTGGCGCGGCGGGTCGCCCGCTACCTCGAACAGGTCGACCTCTCACCGCACGACTCCAAACGCGACGCCAGCTTCGCCGCGCTGCCCTCGCTGGTGATGATCGACGGCGGCAAGGGGCAGCTGACCGCGGGGATGAGGGCGCTGCGGCCGTTCGTCGAGCGCGGCGTCACCGTGATCGGCCTCGCCAAGCGCCTCGAGGAGGTCTACGTCCCCCGGCGCTCCGCGCCACTCGACCTCTCCGCCGAGTCGGAGGCCTCGCGGCTGCTGCAGCGGGTCCGCGACGAGGCCCACCGCTTCGCGATCGAACACCACCGCGGCCGTCGCGACCGCGCGATGACCAGCTCGGTGCTCGACGGGCTGAAGGGGATCGGCCCCGCCCGCAAGCGCGCCCTGCTCCAGCACTTCGGTTCTCCCGAGCGCTTCCTCGCGGCGACCCGCGAGGAGCTCGAGGCGGTGCCCGGCCTGCCTGGCAAAGTGGGGCGTGAGATCCACGAGCAGCTCAACAGGACCAATTAGATGAGCACGGACGGAACGAGCAATAACGGCGGCGTGACCATGGTCGTGATCACCGGCCACTCCGGCGCCGGCAAGTCGGAGGCGATCGCCGCCTTCGAGGACGGCGGCTACTTCTGCGTCGACAACCTGCCGCCCCGGATGATCGACAGCCTCGGCGAGCTCTTCCGTCACGAGGGCAGCGGCGTCGAGCGCGCCGCGGTCGTCTCCGACGTGCGCGGCGGCGAATACTTCGACGATCTCCTGCAGGTGCTCGAGGACCTCGGCGGCGACGGCCTCAAGCCCCAAGTGCTCTTCCTCGAGGCCGACGAGGAGACCCTGCTCGACCGCTACAAGGAGACCCGCCGCCGCCACCCGCTGGCGCCGGAGGGCAGGATCGTCGACGGGATCCGGGCCGAGCGCGAGCTGCTGGCGCCGCTGCGCGAGCGCGCCGACGTGGTGATGGACACCAGCGACCTGACCGGGGGGGAACTGCGGCGGCGGATCGCCGAGGAAATGCTGGGCGGTGAGGAGGGAGGCGAGCTGGCCCTGACGCTGCTCACCTTCGGCTTCAAGAACGGGCCGCCGCGCGACGCCGACCTCACCCTCGACGTGCGCTTCCTGCCCAATCCCCACTACGTCGACGAGCTGCGGCCGCTGACCGGCCTCGACGAGGAAGTGCGGGCCTACGTCGAGCAGGGGACGCAGGCGGGAGAGTTCTACGGCCGCCTCCTGCCGCTGCTCGAGTTCCTCGTCCCCGCCTACGTCGCCGAGGGCAAGAGCCACCTGACGATCGCGGTCGGCTGCACCGGCGGTCGCCACCGCTCGGTCACCGTCGCCGACCGCATCCGCCGCGACCTCGCAGGGCGCGAGGACGTGATCGTGCGCGTCAAGCATCGCGACGTAGAGCTCGACTGACCCGCCTCCATACAATCGCCGGTCCTTGGCCGAGACCGTGATAGCCGCCCGTGGCCTGCGCAAGAGCTACGGGGACAACGAAGCCGTGCGTGGCATCGACCTCGAGGTCAGCGCCGGCGAGATCTTCGCCTTCCTCGGCCCGAACGGGGCCGGCAAGACGACGACGGTCGAGATCCTCGAGGGGTACCGCAAGCGCGGCGGGGGAGAGGTCGAGGTGCTCGGCGAGGACCCGCAGCGGGCGGGCCGCGCCTGGCGCGAACGGATCGGGATCGTCCTGCAGAGCTGCCGCCTCGATCCCTACCTGACCGTGCGCGAGTCGCTCGAGCTCTACGCCGGCTACTACTCGAAGCCGCGCCCGGTCGCCGACGTCCTGGACCTGGTCGGGCTCGCCGGCAAGGCGGGCGAGCGGACCGGGCGGCTCTCCGGCGGCCAGCAGCGCCGGCTCGACGTCGGCATGGCCCTGGTCGGCGACCCGGAGCTGCTCTTCCTCGACGAGCCGACGACCGGGTTCGACCCGGCGGCTCGGCGGCAGGCCTGGGAGACGATCGCCGGCCTGCGCGAGCTCGGCAAGACCGTCTTCCTCACCACCCATTACATGGACGAGGCCCAGCGCCTCGCCGACCGGGTGGCGATCATCGCCGGCGGCGAGGTGGTGGCGGGCGGCGCGCCGGAGGAGCTCGGCGACCGCGACAGCCAGCCGACCGTGATCACCTACCGCGGCCCCGGGGGCGAGGTCTCGCTTGCCACCACGACGCCGGTCGAGACGCTCAACGAGCTGACCGGCAGGGCGCTGGCCGAGGGCTTCGAGCTGGAGGGCCTCGAAGTGCGTCGGCCGACGCTCGAGGACGTCTACCTAGAGCTCACCGACGGGGAGAACGGGGCGGTCGGGCAGGGGGCGCCGCGGGCATGAGCCTGGTCCTCCACCAGTTCCGCTACGACCAGAAGGCCTTCTGGCGCAACCCGGCCTCGGTCTTCTTCACGGTCGCCTTTCCGGTCGTCCTGCTGCTGATCTTCGCCACCGTCTTCGACGGCCAGACGATCGAGGTCGACGGCGGGATCGAGATAACCGCGTACTACGTGCCGGCGATCATCACCCTGGCGACGATCTCGGCGACGATGCAGAGCCTCGCGATGTCGCTGGTGATCGCCCGCGAGGACGGGCGCCTGAAGCGCGGCCGGGGCACGCCGATGCCGGCCTGGGTCTTCATCGCCGGCCGGGTCGGCAACTCGATCGTCGTGGCGCTGCTGATGCTCGCCGTGATCGCGGTGCTCGGCCGCGTCCTCTACGGCGTGCCGATCCCCTGGGGCGAACTGCCGGCGATTCTCGTCACGCTCGCGATCGGCGCCGCCGCCTTCAGCTGTCTCGGCATCGCGCTCACCGCCGCGATCCCCTCCCAGGACGCCGCCGCCCCGATCGTCAACGCGCTGCTCCTGCCGCTCTATTTCCTCTCGGGCATCTTCATCCCCGACGACGAGCTGCCCGACGGGGTGATCGAGTTCGCCAACCATTTTCCGATCCGCGACTTCTTCCAGGCCTTCTTCACCGCCTACCTGCCGGGCGGCGATTCCGGCTTGGACTGGGGCAGCCTCGCCGTCGTCGCGATCTGGGGGGTCGCCGGCCTGCTGCTCGCGATCCGCTTCTTCCGCTGGACCCCGCGCGGGGGCTAGCCCCGCCCCGAAGGGGGAGCCGACTTTCCGGGACCCCCCGCCTATAGCCTGCCGGGTCCCATGCTTCATCACGTCCTTTTGGAGGTCGCCGACCTCGAGCGCAGCGGCGCCTTCTACGACTCGCTGCTCGCCCCGTTGGGCTGGCGGCGCCACTTCGAGGAGGACGAAACGATCGGTTGGGGAATCGCCAAACCCGTCTTTTTCATAGCGGCCCACCACGATCCCCAGCCCGGCTTCGGTCTGCTCAGCTTTTCCGGCCTCGGCATCGTCGCCGTCAAGGCCGCCTGGGAAGGCGGGATGCGGGCCGGCGGCAGCAACGTCAGCGACCCCGGCGAGAAACGCTCGCACGGGTCCGGCTCGTACTCCGCGTTCCTCAAGGACCCGGACGGGTACGAGATCGAGATCACCATCGGGTCCGACTAGTTCGCCGACTCCCTAGGATCGGCTTCCCACAACGAATTCAGGAGGCAATGACTTCATGGCTGTGAAGGTCGGCATCAACGGTTTCGGGCGCATCGGGCGCAACGTCTTCCGCGCGGCACACGCGGCGGGAGCCGACCTCGAGTTCGTCGCCGTCAACGACCTCGTCGACACCGCCACGATGGCCCACCTGCTCAAGTACGACTCGATCCTCGGTCGTTTTCCGGGGGAGGTCGAGGCCACCGACGGCTCGATCGTGGTCGGCGGCAAGGATCTGAAGGTGCTCTCCGAGCGCGACCCGGCGGAGCTGCCCTGGGGCGACCTCGGGGTCGACGTCGTGATCGAGTCGACCGGCTTCTTCACCGCCCGCGACGACGCCGCCAAGCACCTCTCGGCCGGCGCCAGGAAGGTGATCATCTCGGCCCCGGCCAAGGAGCCGGACGTGACCGTCGCGCTCGGTGTGAACTTCGACACCGCCTACGACCCCGAGAACCACCATGTCATCTCCAACGCCTCCTGCACGACCAACTGCCTGGCGCCGCTCGCCAAGGTGCTGAACGACGCCTTCGGGATCGAGCAGGGGCTGATGACGACGATCCACGCCTACACCGCCGACCAGCGCCTCCAGGACATGCCGCACAAGGACCTGCGCCGGGCGCGGGCCGCGGCGCTCAACCTGATTCCGACCACGACCGGCGCAGCGAAGGCGGTCGGGCTGGTGCTGCCGGAGCTGAACGGCAAGCTGAACGGGTTCGCGATGCGGGCGCCGGTCCCGACCGGCTCCGTCGTCGACCTCGTCTTCACCACGCCGGACGCGGTCGACGCCGCCCGGGTCAACGCCGCCGTCAGGGAGGCGGCCGAGGGCCCGCTGCGGGGGATCCTCTCCTACACCGAGGCCCCGATCGTCTCGACCGACATCGTCGGCGACCCGCACTCCTCGATCTTCGACGCCGGCCAGACGATGGTGAGCGGCGACGGCAGGATGGTCAAGGCGGTCAGCTGGTACGACAACGAGTGGGGCTACTCCAACCGCTGCGTCGAGCTGGCCGGCAAGGTCCTCGGCTAGTCAGGCCGCCGGGGCCGGATGCCGTGAGCTTCGACAAGGCAAGCGTCCGCGAAGCGGAGGTCGAGGGGCGCCGCGTCTTCGCCCGCGTCGACTTCAACGTGCCGCTGGACGGTTCCGCCCCCGGACGGGAAGCGGAGGAGGCGGGTCGTTCCGTCGCCGACGACATGCGGATCCGTGCGGCGCTGCCGACGATCGAGCTGTTGCGCGAGCGCGGCGCGGCGCTGGTCCTCGCATCGCACCTGGGGCGGCCCGACGGAAAGCCCGATCCGGCGCTCTCGATGGCCCCGGTCGGCAGGCGGCTGGGAGAGCTGCTCGGGATCGAGGTGCAGCAGGCGCTCGCCGTGGTCGGCGGCGACGTCGAGCTGCAGGCCCGCGGGCTCGGACCCGGCGACGTGCTGCTGCTCGAGAACACCCGCTTCGAGCCGGGCGAGGCCGAGAACGACCCGAAGCTGGCGGAGGCGCTGGCCGAGCTGGCCGACCTCTTCGTCAACGACGCGTTCGGCGCCGCCCACCGTGCCCATGCCAGCACCGTCGGGGTGGCGAACCACCTGCCCGGTTACGCCGGCCTGCTGCTGCAGCGGGAGGTCGAGGAGCTGACCAAGGTGGTCGAGTCGCCGCGGCGACCGCTGGTCGTCCTCCTCGGTGGGGCCAAGGTCTCCGACAAGGTCGGTGTGATCGACCGCTTCCTCGAAGTCGCCGACCGGATCCTGATCGGTGGCGCGATGTGCTTCAGCTTCTTCCGCGCCCAGGGCATCGCGACCGGCGACTCGCTGGTCGAGGAGAAGGGCGTGGAGCTGGCGGCGGAAGCGCTGGAGCGCGCCAAGGACTCCGACTGCGAATTGCAGCTGCCGGTCGACCTGGTGCTCGGTCGCGGCTTCGACGCCGACACGGAGCGCCGCGAGCAGGACTGCGTCGAGGTCCCGGCCGGCTGGATGGGTCTCGACACCGGCCCGCGCACGAGCGCCCGCTACGCGAAGGCGATCGGCGCCGCGGGAACGGTGCTCTGGAACGGGCCGATGGGCGCCTTCGAGCTGGAGCCCTTCGCGGCCGGGACGCGCGCCGTCGCCGAGGCGGTGGCGGCGGCGCCGGGGACGACGGTGGTCGGCGGCGGCGACTCGGTCGCCGCGCTGCGCGGGTTCGGGCTCGACGACGAGGTCGACTGGGTTTCGACCGGTGGGGGAGCCTCCTTGGAGCTGTTGGAGGGCACGAAGCTGCCAGGCGTCGAGGCCCTGCTGGACAAGCCGACCGACAAGGGAGGAACCGATGCCTGACCGCAGGCCGTACATCGCCGCCAACTGGAAGATGAACAAGACCGTCGCCGATGCGGCCGAGTTCGTCGACGCGCTGCTGCCGCGGATCGCCGCCACCCAGAGCGACGTGGCCCTCTGCCCGCCGTTCACGGCGCTGACCGCGGTGGTCGAGCGGCGCTACGGCACTGCCGTCAAAGTCGCCGCCCAGAACATGCACGAGGGGGAGTCGGGGGCCTTCACCGGCGAGGTCTCGGCGACGATGCTGGTCGAGCTCGACGTCGAGGCGGTGATCCTCGGGCACTCCGAGCGCCGTCAGTTCTTCTGCGAGACCGACGAGGCGCTGGCGCGCAAGGTCCCCGCCGCTCTCGCCGCCGGCCTCGAGCCGATCCTCTGCGTCGGCGAGAGCGAGCAGGCACGCGACGCGGGGGAGACCGAGGAAGTCCTGGAGCGCCAGCTGCAGGCCGACCTCGCGAACCTCGAGTCGGGACAGCTGGCGGAGGTGGTGATCGCCTACGAGCCGATCTGGGCGATCGGGACCGGCCGCACCGCCACCCCCGAGCAGGCCCAGGAGGCCTGCGCCTTCATCCGCGACGTCGTCCGCATGCGCGGTGCCGCCGCCGACCGGCTGCGGGTTATCTACGGCGGCTCGGTCAAGCCCGGTAACGCCGCCGAGCTGCTCTCCAAGCCGGACATCGACGGGGCGCTGGTCGGCGGAGCCAGCCTCGACGCGGCCGATTTCGCGGCGATCGTGGAAGCGGCCGGGTGACGCTGGTTCCCTCACTGGCGCTGGTCATCCTCGACGGCTGGGGCCTGGCGGCGCCCGGTCCCGGCAACGCGATCTCGCTCGCCGAGACGCCGGTCTTCGACCGCCTCTGGGACCGGTATCCGCACACCCGGCTCTCCGCCCAGGGCCGTGATGTCGGCCTGCCCGACGGGCAGATGGGCAACTCCGAGGTCGGCCACCTGAACCTCGGCGCCGGGTCGGTCGTCAAGCAGGACCTGGCGCGGATCGACGAGGCGATCGCCGACGGCAGCTTCTTCGAAAACCCGGCGCTTCTCGCGGCCTGCGAGCGCGCCCGCAACAGCCCGCGCGGGCGCCTGCACCTGCTCGGCCTGGTCTCCGACGGCGGCGTCCACTCCGGGTGGGAGCACATCGAGGCGACGATCGAGCTCGCCTCCCAGGAGGGCGTGCCCGACATCGTCTTCCACGCCTTCACCGACGGCCGCGACACCTCCCCCCACGGCGGCCGCACCTACCTGGCGGAGCTGGAGCGCTGGCTGCGGCAGGCGGGCCGCGTCGCCACGGTCAGCGGCCGCTACTACGCGATGGACCGCGACACGCGCTGGGAGCGGACCAAGCTCGCCTACGACGCGATCGTCCACGCCCGCGGCCTGTACGCCGCCGGCTCGGCGGAGGCGATCGAGAGCTCGTATGAGCGCGGCGAGACCGACGAGTTCGTCAAGCCGACCGTGATCGGCGACTACGACGGCGTCGCCGCCGGTGACGTCGGGATCTTCGTCAATTTCCGCCCCGACCGGGCCCGGCAGCTGACCCGCGCCCTCGCCGAGCCGGGTTTCGACGAGTTCCCGCGAGCGGCGGGCGCGACGCTCGACCTGACCACGATGACCGGCTACCGGAAGGACTGGCCCTACCCGGTCGCCTTCCCCGAGCAGCGGCCGAAGACGACGCTGGCGGAAACGATCGCCGCAGCGGGCGGTCACCAGCTGCACGTCGCCGAGACCGAGAAGTACGCGCACGTCACGTACTTCTTCAACGGCGGGCGCGAGCAGGAGGTCGAGGGGGAAGAGCGCTGCCTGGTCGAATCTCCCCGCGACGTCCCCACCTACGACCACAAGCCCGAGATGAGCGCCCGGGCCGCCGCCGCCGTTTTCACCGAGCGCTGGAGCGGGGGCGACTGCCGCTTCGGGATCATCAACTTCGCCAACCCCGACATGGTCGGCCACACCGGGGTGATCCCCGCCGCCGTCGCCGCCGTGGAAACGGTGGACGCCTGCCTCGGGGAGGTGGTCGCCGCGGTCGAGGCGAAAGGCGGCGCCTGCATCGTCACCGCCGACCACGGCAACTGCGACCACATGCTCGAGCCCGACGGCTCCCCCAACACCGCCCACTCGCTCAACCCGGTGCCGCTGATCGTCACCGCGGAGGGTCCCGGGCTGCGCGACGGCGGCATCCTCGCCGACGTCGCCCCGACCGCCCTCGACCTGCTCGGCATCCCGCAGCCGGAGGAGATGACCGGCCGCTCGTTGATCGAGGGCGCGGGTTGACGGGGCGACCCGGCCTGCAGGGGTAGAGCTCATCGACTTTTCGAGATGAGGAGCGACCCGCAGCGGCTGAGGTTCGAGATCGGAGCCCGCGACGGCCGCGCCCGCGCGGGCATCATGCACACCGCCCACGGCCCGATCGCGACCCCGGCCTTCATCCCGCTGGCGACCAAGGGAACGGTGCGGGGCCTGGAGTCCCGCGAGGTTGCCGAGCTCGGCTACGAGCTGATCCTCGGCAACACGTACCACCTGTTCGTTTCCCCGGGGCACGAGCGAATTGCCGCCGCGGGCGGCCTGCACGGCTTCATGGGCTGGGAGCGGGCGCTGATCACCGACTCGGGTGGTTTCCAGGTCTTCTCGCTCGCCCACGGCGGCGTCGCCGACGAGGTCAAGGGCAGCGGTCGCTCCGGGGGGGAGAACGGCTCGAAGGTCGAGATCACCGAGGAGGGGGCGCGCTTCCGCTCGCCCCGCGACGGTGCCGAGCTGTTCATCTCACCGGAGGTCTCGATGCGGGTTCAGGCCGCGCTCGGCTCCGACATCGCCCTCGTCTTCGACGAGTGCACGCCCTTCCACGCCGAGCGCGACTACACGGCGCGCTCGACCGAGCGCACCCACCGCTGGCTCGACCGCTGCCTCGCCTGGCACGAACGCGAGGGGCCGGCACGCCAGGCCGTGTTCGGGATCGTCCAGGGTGGTGTCTACGAGGACCTGCGCCGCGAGTCGGCCGAGGCGGTCGCCGCCGCCGGGGTCGACGGCCTCGCGATCGGCGGCACCCTGGGGCGCGACAAGGAGGAGATGGCGGCGGTGCTGGCGATGACCGCGCCGCTCCTCCCCGACGAGGTGCCTGTGCACCTGCTCGGGATCGGCGAGGTCGACGACATGCTCGGCGGCATCGCACTCGGCCTCGACGTCTTCGACTGCGCCGTCCCGACCCGCCTGGCCCGCCACGGGGTGGCCCTGGCGCCCGAGCCCGAGGCCCGCTTCCGCCTCGACCTGCGCAAGTCCCGCTGGGTCGGCGACCGCGACCCGCTCGTCGCCGGCTGTCCCTGTCCCGCCTGCACCCGGCACGACCGCGACTACGTCAGCTACCTCTCGCGCGCCGAAGAGCTGACCGCCGTCCGCCTCCTCGTCCTCCACAACCTCACCTACATGCGCGAGCTGACGACCCACGTCCGCGCCGCGATAGAAGCCGGCCGCTTCGACGCCTACCGCGCCGCCGTGCTCGCGGGCGCGGCGCCCTGGAACGCAACGCACATCTGAGCGCCGGAAGTTTCAGATTCCTTCCTTTGTGCGGAGTCGTGGCGACGACGACGAGCGCCGTTCACACGCCGCGCTCGACGGCGGATACTTTGGAACGGCGGTCGGCTTTTCCGTCTACGTCATCGCCATCCTGTCGGCTATCCTGGGTTGATGACAAAACGTTACACCACGATGCTCCGGGCGATCTGCATTGCCCTCGTCGTGTCGCTTATGTTGGCGGGCGAACTTCTCGAATGGCCTCCGCAGGTGCTTGTGCCGGCTGGCCTCGCCATTTTTGGCGTGGCCATATTGCTTCAGGTCCTCCTCGACGGCCGCGCGGGAAGCGAGTCGGAGCACAGACGGACGAACTGACGGGGGCGGGCTATTCCGTGTTCCGTTCGACCAGTTCGTCGATTTCTTCGACGACCTTGTCGACGGTGTCGCCGGCGACTTTGGAGACGCGGACGCCGGCGGCCTTGTCGGTGGTGATGATCACCGCTGCCGCGACCGCGGCCGCGACCAGGACCAGCGCGACCAAGGCCAAGACGAAGCGGACGAAGCGCGAGAAGGCGGAGCGTCCGGGCGCGGCCGGCGGGCCCGGCGGGGCGACGGATGGGGGAGGGGCGACGCGGGGTTCGGGTCGCCGCGTCTGCGAGCGGGCCGGCCGGTACTCGGTCTGCCCGGTGGTGCGGTCGAGGTGGCGGGTCGCCGCCGTCTCTCCCCCGAGCACGTTGGTCGCGGCCGTCCCTCCCTCCTGCAGCGGCAGGGTCACGTCCTCGCCCTGCAGGCCGAGGCGCAGGCCGCTCGCCAGCTCGTCGGCGGAGGCGTAGCGCCGGTTCGGATCGCCCTCCAGCGCACGCAGCACGGCGGCGCCAAGGGTCTCGGACACTTCGTCGTTGTAGGTGGTCGGGGGAAGCGGCTTCTCGTTCTGCTGGCGCACCGCCAGCTCAGCCAGCGAGGAGCCCTCGTAGGGCAGCCGCCCGGTCAGGAACTGGTAGAGCACGACGCCGAGCGCGTAGACGTCGGTTGCCGGCGTCGCCTCGTCGCCCCGCACCTGCTCGGGCGCCAGATAGGCGGCGGTGCCGACCACCGAGCCGACCTGGGTGATCCGGGTCTGCTCCATCGCCCGGGCGATCCCGAAGTCGGTCAGCTTCACGGTCATCTCCCCGCCCCCGACCGGGCCGCCGACGACCATCAGGTTTCCCGGCTTGACGTCGCGGTGGATGATTCCGCGCCGGTGGGCGTAGTCGAGGCCGGCGCAGGCCTGGACCCCGATCTCGGCGGCGATCTCCGGCCCGACCGGCCCCTGCCGCTGCAGGATCTGGGCCCCGGACCGGCCCTCGACGTACTCCATCACGATGTAATGGCGGCCCTCGTCGACCCCGGTGTCGTAGACCTGGACGATGTTGGGGTGGATCAGCTTCGCGACCGCCAGGGCCTCGCGGCGGAAGCGGGCGATGAACCGCTCGTCGTCGGAAAGGTGCTCGGCGAGGATCTTCACCGCGACCGTCCGCTCGAGGATCAGGTCGGTCGCCTTGTAGACGTTCGACATCCCGCCCGAGCCGAGCCGCTCGCCCGTCTGGTAGCGGCCGGAGAGGGTTCCCGCCTCCATCAGTCGTCGCCTTCCGCCGGGGTGCTCGGGCTGAGGCCGCCCGCGGGCGTGCCGCCGCTTTCGCTCGGCGGCGCCTGTTCTTCCTGTTTTTCGTGGCCTTTTGCTTTGCCTTCGGCCTGCGGAGGCAGGCTCGGCTCGGCTTCCTCTTCGGCCGGTTCTGCGGCTTCTTTTTCTTTCTTGTCCGGTTTGTCCGGCTTCGTCTTGCGTTCGTCTTCCTCTTCGGGCTCTTCGGCTTCTTCGACCGCTTCCGCCGGTTCTTCTTCGGCGCTTGCCGCTTCGCAGCCGGCGACCACTTCGTTCAGTCGCGCCGCGCCCTCCTGCAGTGCCTGCTTCAGCTCCGCGTCGACACCGGCCAGCTCTTCCACCTGAAGGCTGACCGCCTGCGCTGCGTCGGAGGCGCCGAGGCAGTCACCTTCGTTCGCCAGCTGCTCGACCTGGTCCAGGTTCGAGGTGATCTCGCTGGCGGTTTCGCCCGGGAGCAGCTCTGCCTCCTCGCCGCCACCGCAGGCGACGAGGCCCAGCGCCGCGGCGGCGGCCAGGGAGAAGACGATCAGGGGTGCGGCGATGCGACCCACGAAATCGAGTCTAGACAACGGTCGCGGAGCCGGATTTTCCCTGCATTTAGGCACTACCGCCCGACCTCGAGGCGTTCAGCCAGCTGGCTCGGGAGACCCGCGGCGAGGATCGTCTCGGCGGCCAGCGCCACGTCGTAGGAAACGCGGTGAAAATGGGCGGTGAGCTCTGCGGTGTCAAGCTCCAGCCAGGCGGCCCGTGGGTCGCCGTCCCGGGGTTGGCCGACGCTGCCCGGGTTGAGCAGCCACTCGCCGACCTCGAGGCCGAGGAACGCTCCGTCGCCTGCTTGGGCTCCCTGGGTCTCGCCGTGCCTCGCGGCCGCCGGCCGGCAGAAGAACAGGGAGACGTGGGAGTGGCCGATCAGGCCGATCCGCTCCTCCTGGGCATCGAGCCCCGCCTCCGCCTGGTCGGTGGAGAGCACGTACTCCCAGATCGGGTCGCGAGGCGATGCGTGGAAGAGGCCGATCCCCTCGCGGGACACCGCCGGGTCGAGGCCGCGCAGGAACTCCAGGGTTCCCTCGCTCGCCTCGGCCAGAGTCCACTCGACCGCCGCGGCGGCGCTCTCCGAGAACGACGAGATGTCGAGCCCGCCGAGCACGGCGAGGTCGTGGTTTCCGGCCAGGCAGACGTCGCAGCGATCGCGGACCAGCTCGGCGCAGGCGTCGGGCTGCGCGCCGTATCCGACCACGTCGCCGAGGCACCAGATCTCCTCGACCCCGGCCTCGTCCACCGCGGCGAGCACGGCCTCGAGGGCGGGCTGGTTGGCGTGGATGTCGCTGAGGACGGCTACGCGCAAGCGGCCAGCGTACCCGTCGCCGGGTCCGGTCCAGCCGGGTGCGGAGTCCAGCCGGCGGCTCAGTCCATACGATTGGGCGGTGACCGCCACCGATTCGATCGCCGAGCTGCGCGGCGCCGTCGAGGACGCCGCGATGGCCCTGCGCGACGGCGAACGGACCGAGCCGTCGCCCTCGCTGGACCGTCCTCCGAAGTCCGAGCTGGGCGACTACAGCTCCAACGCGGCGATGCTCCTGGCGGCGCCGCTGGGCGACAAGCCGCGCGCCGTCGCGGAGCGGCTGCAGGCCGAGCTGGAACGTGGGCTCGGCGCCACCGGCAGCCTCGACCGCATCGAGGTGGCGGGCCCCGGCTTCGTCAACCTCTTCCTCTCCGACGCCTGGTACCGGCGCGCGCTCGCCGCGCTGACCGCCACCGGGGATGACCTCCGTCCCGCCCCGGTCGACGATCCCGAGCGGGTCCTGGTCGAGTTCGTCTCGGCCAACCCGACCGGCCCGCTGCACGTCGGCGGCGGCCGCCACGCCGCTTACGGCGATGCGACCGTGCGCCTGCTCGAGGCGGTCGGCCACGAGGTCGAGCGCGAGTACTACGTCAACGACGCCGGCGCCCAGATCGCCCGCTTCGCCGACTCGATCGCCGCTCGCCTGGAGGGCGCGGAACCGCCCGAGGACGGCTACGAAGGCGAGTACGTCGCCGAGCTGGCGGAGCGGCTCGCCGCCGAGGGCCTCGGACCGGACGACCGCGAGGCGCTGGGCCGGCGCGGGGTCGAGCTGATGCTCGACGGGGTGGGGGCGACGCTCGAGCGGTTCGGGATCACCTACGACACCTGGTTCCACGAGCGCGACCTCTACACCCGCGGCGAGGTCGAGGAGGCGCTCGCCGACCTCGACCAGCGCGGCCACACCTACCGTCACGAGGACGCGCTCTGGCTGCGCACCACCGACTTCGGCGACGACAAGGACCGGGTCCTGATCCGCGCCAACGGTCAACCGACCTACCTCGCCGCCGATGTCGCCTACCACTGGGACAAGCTGCGGCGCGGGTTCGGACGGCTGATCAACGTGCTCGGCGCCGATCACCACGGCTACGTGGGGCGTGTCCGGGCGGCGATCGAGGCGCTTGGCGCCGACCCGGAGGCCTTCGAGGCGCTGATCATGAACCTCGTCCACATCGTCGAAGCCGGCGAGCGGGCGCAGATGTCGAAGCGCAGCGGCGATTTCATCACGCTCGACGAACTGCTCGACGACATCGGCGTCGATGCGGCCCGCTGGTTCATGCTCTGGCGCAGCCACGAGACGACTGTCGACCTCGACCTCCAGCTGGCCCGCAGTCAATCGAGCGACAACCCGGTCTACTACGTGCAGTACGCCCACGCGCGGATTGCCAGCATCCTCCGCAAAGCCGGGGCCGCCGCCGAGGAGGCCGCCGCCGGACCCGGCTCCGAGGCGCCCGCCCCCGCCTTGGAGCCGAGCGAGAAGGCGCTGATCAAGCGGCTGCTCGAGTTCCCCGAAGAGGTCCGCGAGGCGGCCGCACGGCGGGCGCCGCACCGGATCTGCGCCTACTCGACCGCGGTCGCCGCCGACTTCCACGCCTTCTACCGCGACTGCCAGGTGGTCGGGGCGGAGGGCGAGGGCGTCGAGCGCTCCCGCCTCGCGCTCTGCCTCTGCACGAAGCGGACGATCGCCAGCGGGCTGGCGCTGCTCGGAATCTCGGCCCCCGAGCGGATGTGATGCGCGGCGGGCGCCGCAAGCTGCCCGTCCTGGCCGAGATCGCCGGCCCGGCTCCGGGATCGAGACGGGCCTGGGCGCTGCGCCGCGCCGATCTCCAGGCCCTCTCCGGGGTGCGCGATTCGCTGGACGGGCGGAGCGTCGTGCTCGTCACCGGCGAGCAGGCGCACGCCGGCTCGGTCGCGATCGCCGGCGCCGCCGGCGCCAGTGGCCGGCACACTGTCCTGCTCGAGTGCGACCTGGTGCAGCCGCGCCTCGCCGCGGACCTCGGCCTCGACGTCACTCCCGGCCTGCACGAGTATCTGCGCTGGGAGGCGACCGCACCCGAGATCCTCCAGCCGCTGGTCCTGGCGGGTCCGGCATCGGGCGACACGACGGCCCCGTTGGTCTGCATCGTTGCCGGTCGCCCCGCCGTCGACTCGGTCACTCTGGTCGGCCTCGCGAGCTTTCGCCACGCGCTCGCCAAACTGCGCAGGGCCTACGACCTCGTCGTGCTGGCCGGGCCCGCGCTCGACTCCGCCGACGGCTCGCTGGAGTACCTGGCCGCGCAAGCCGACACCCTGCTCGCAGCCCTCTCACCGGCGGGGTCCAGGGGCCGCCCGGGCCGCGAGCTGCGTACCGCCCTGCGCCGCCTGCCAACTCCCGTGGCCGGCGCGATCGTCGTGGGCAAGGCCTGAGCGGTGTCGAACTGCGCTTTTTACGGGCCTGGGGCGTAAAAAGCGCAGTTCGGCGCTCAGAGGTCGTAGCGGGCGAGGTCGGCGTCGAGCCGCTCGCTGTCCTCGGGGCTGGGGCCGGCTTCGCCGGGGCGCTCTTCGGCCGACACCCGACTCTCCCGCCGCCATCTGAGCACGCCGAGGGCGAGCGCCACCGCGGCGACGAGGAAGGCGACGATCGGGACCACGTAGGCGGAGAGGTCGAAGCCGGAGCCGCGCGGCACCGCCAGCACCTCGTTGCCGTACTCGGCAACCAGTGCGGCCTTGATCTCCTCCTTGCTCCGACCGGCGGCGACGAGGCGGGCGATGAAGGCTTTCTGGCGCTGGGCCTGGGGCGCTTCCGCCAGCTCCAGCAGGGTGCCGCAGACGGGGCACATCACTTCGGAGGAGATCTCGCTGACCGAGGTCTGCGGCGTCGCGGCGCCGGCCGGGCCGACGGCGAGCAGCGCGAGGGCCATGGCCAAGGCCACGGGGAGCACCCGCCGCATCACGACTTGCCGCCCGGGAGCAACGGAGCGACTTCCTCGTTCAGGTACTCCTCGGTGATCGGGCCGCTGACCAGCAGACGCACCCGGCCGGCCGGGTCGATCAGGAAGTTCTCGGGCACGGCCGAGGCGCCGAAGTCCCGCGCCGCCGAGCCGTCCCCGTCGCGCAGCTGTGGGTAGGTGAGCCCGTAGGACGCGACGAAGGCACGCCCGTCGCCGCTGAGGTCGCGGCTGTCGATGCCCAGCACCGTGAAGTCCGCGCCGCCGTGTCGCCGCTGGAAGCGCTCCAGCCCGGGCGCCTCGTCCCGGCACGGCTCGCACCAGGAGGCCCAGAAGTTGACCAGCACCCAGCGCCCCCGGTAGTCGGCCAGCGATTCGCTGCCGTCCCCTTCGAGGCGGGGGAGGGGCGAGGCCGGCGCCGGCTCGCCCAGCGCGACCCCCGAGGAGCCCTTGCTGAGCAGCCCGAACGCGAGCAGGCCGACGACGGCCAGCACGGCAAGCACGGCAAGAGTCGAGCGGACGCTCACGAGGACGCCCAAGGTTAGAACCCGCCGGCCCCCGGCACCGTCCCGACCGTCGTAGAATCAACGCCCACGCGGACGTAGCTCAGCTGGTAGAGCGCGAGCTTCCCAAGCTCGAGGTCGCGGGTTCGAGACCCGTCGTCCGCTTGGTTCACCTAGGGCTGCGATGCGCAGCCGTCTCGTGCCCGATGCCGTGTCCTCCATCGTCGCCGCCAACCGCGTCGGCGATCAGGACCGTCGAGCCGAAGACGAAGGCGAGGGCGGCGATCGCACCGACGAGGCGGACCGGCGGCCCGCCGTGGATGCCCGTTTCGTGGACGGCGGTGTGGCCTTTGCCGCGGGCGATCAGCCAGCGGTTGAGGGGCAGTGCGCAGGCGCCGGCGACGACGAGGGCGAAGCAGAGGCTGGCCCAGAAGAGGACGTCGCCGATTCCCGCCTCCATCGCCCCGGGGATGAACAGCATGATCGCGTTGTCGACCACCTCCATGAGGGCAATGCTGAAGGTGTCGGAGGCGAGGGCAATCGGGACTACGGCTGAGAGCGCCAGTCCGGCCCGCAGCAGCGGCAGGCTGGTCAGGGCGTAGCCGAAGAGGAAGGCGAGGGCGACCGCGAGGGCGATCGTGCCGAGGTTCGAAAAGCCGAGTGCCGTGCCGATCGCCATGCCGGCGATCTCGCCGAGCGCGCACCCGGTCAGGCAGTGGAGCGTGGCGCTGAGCGCGACGGCGGTCAGCGCTGCACCCTCGGTTGGCATCGCGTGGTGCTCGTGCGAATGCGAGGCGGTGTGATTGTCGCGTGCCATCAACGGCTCCTCAGGAGGCGACCGACCGCCTCCATCATCTCTCCGGTTCGCTTCTCGCGAACCTGCGCCGACTCTGCTCCGACCACGCAGTGCCGCGTGTGTTCATCGAGCAGCACGAGCGCGACCTTGTCGATCGCGGCCTGCACGGCGGAGATCTGCGTGAGGATGTCGATGCAGTAGCGGTCTTCCTCGACCATCCGCTCCAGGCCGCCGACCTGCCCTGCGATGCGCCGCAGGCGGTTCCTGACCCTGTCCTTTTCGCCGATGTACCCCGGCTGATGAGTCCGCTCGGTCATCTCCACCTCTCGATCAGCGTACGTGTCGCCGTTGAGTATATACCCCCAGAGGGTATCTTCGGCCACGGCCGCCATATGCTGAGAGGCGAGAGATGATCGAGCGAATCGACGACATGCCGGAGGGATCGATCGGCCTGCGGGCCTCGGGCAGGCTCGCCAAGGCCGACTACACCGACGTGCTGGAGCCGGCGCTGCGTGAGGGCGTCAACTCGGGCGAGCTGCGCCTGCTCTTCGTCCTCACCGACTTCGACGGCTTGGAGCCGAGCGCGATCCCCGAGGACTTCAAGACCGGGATGCGGGCCTGGTTCCGCGACCACTCCGCCTGGAAGCGCTTCGCCCTCGTCACCGATGTCGAGTGGGTCGCGAAGGCGATGCACATGTTCGCCTGGCTGACCCCCGGCGAGGTCCTGATCCGCGACCTCGACGGTTTGGAAGAGGCGAAGCGCTGGGTCGCGAGCTAGGTCGATTCCCCTGAGGTCAGGTGGAGCGCCTCGACATCACGGCCGCCTCCTTGGGGAGCGAAAGGCCGTGAGCCCGACCGTCGTCGGGATCGATTCCTCATCTGTTCCATCGAGACGTTTGACAGCCTCCGCCTCGAGCTGCGGCAGCCAGGCGAGCACCTCGTCGAGAGCAGTGGTGATTTCCACCCAGGCGATCCGATCGAGAACAATCGGCGTCCAGGATAGATGGCGGTCGGTCTCGGCATCCAGGGTCCCAGTTTCGATCGCCTCAGTTATCCGCGCAAGGTACGACTCAAGAAACGACCTTGATACCTCGTTTCTAAGGAATCGAGGAAGGGTTTCCCAGGTTGGAGTATCGAAATGGGCGCGCTTCGTGTTTCTGTAGACCCGTTCAATGCCGCCGCCGCGTCGGCCGCCCTTTCGTTCTTCGATGACCTCGGCGAAACCCCATTCTGCGAGTTGACGAAAACATCGAGATATATGCGTCATCGAGCCCCCGATCTCCTCAACAAATTGAGAGGGGCTCAGGGGGCGAGCACTCAACTCCATCAGGATTCGAGAGCGCCATCTATTGGATAGAGCTCTAGCCATCTTGGGGTTCAACACAAAGGCGGATGGTCCGCTAATTGCCGGGCTGGCATACCGTCTTGGTGCTCCTAGCATTACTCCGGGTGATTGAGGTGAGCGAAATGCGGTGATGCCGACCGTCGTCGGAATCGATTCGCTTTCTGCCGTAGCCATTCGTTGTGCTGATTGAGTCTCAAGCTCGGGAAGCCAATCGAGTACACGGTCGAGGCGGCTCGTGAGTTGCGTCCAAGCAGGCCGATCTAACACCACCCCATCCCAAGAAAGGTGACGGTCCACCTCGTCATCGAACGTCCCCGCTTGAATCGCCTCGCTGATGCGCTCAAAATAGGACTCCAGAACGGATATAGACAGACCGTGGCGGTTCGAGGAGGGGACGGTCCTCCAAGTTGAAGTATCGAAGTGTGCACGCTGGATGCCTCGGTACACGTGCTCTACGGCTGCGCCTCGCCGACGGCCGGGTCTCTCTTCGATGATCTCGATGTAGCCCAACGTTGCGAGCTGGCGAAAGCAGCGTGAGATGTGGGTCAGCTCGCCTCCGACCTCTACCGCAAACTGCGACGGACTCATTGGGCGAACACTGAGCTCGGAGAGGATCCGGAAGCGCCAAGGATCGGTCAGTGCCCTAGCCATTTTGGCGCTGATTCCGAACGCTGCTGGTTCGCTGCTCCCTACGGCTTGCGTCACCGCGTTCTCCTCAATGGAAGTTGAGTGCGCTGTCGCACCCTAATCCCTTTGTCACCAAAAGTCTTTTTCCCCCAAACTGCTGGCTTTCTCAGAAAATTGGTGACCAGTTTTGCCAGCGATCAAGCAGGCTTGGTCCAGTCCGCGAGTGAAAAAGGGGGTGAGCAGGATGAAGCTCGGCGCTACGCAGGTGACGCTGCCGGCAGTCAGCACCACCAAGGGCGGCTGACGACGCGGCCCCCCTCATCGCTCCTGGGGTGTGGGGGGGCCGCTGACCATGGCTTGGATTTCAGATCTTGGATCAATGAGGTGTCTTTAAGCAATGCGGCCGCGGTTGAAGAGGACGATTGAGCGGATCGATGCGCCTAACGGCGACGTCGTACTCATGCGTTCAAGTGCCGACGACATCCGGGTGGAGTGTCCGGACGAAGAGGAAAAGCGTCTCCTGTATGCGCTGGATGGGGGCTGGACGGAGGACGAGCTCAAGGCGGCTTTCGGGGCGCGACAAGTTGAAGACGTAATCGCCCAGATGCAGGAGCTCAACCTGCTTGAGGATGCAGCTGACGATGAGTTGGTACCAGCAGCGGAAAGGGAGCGCTTCGATCGCCAGCTTCGCTACTTCAGCGACCTCACCCATCAAGGCGGAGTGACGCCGTCGGAATCCCAGGCTCGGCTGCGGAAGGCCCGGGTAGCTGTACTTGGGGTCGGTGGGCTGGGAGGACGGGTCGCATGGGAGCTCGCATGCTGTGGTGTGGGGGAGCTCTGGCTGATTGACGGCGACCGCGTCGAGGAGAGCAACCTCAACCGTCAGATCCAATACGTCGAGGCGGATATCGGCCGGCTCAAGGTCGACGCGACGGCGGAGCGCCTTCGCGCTTTCAACTCGAGGATCGAGGTCAAGCCCATTCCGCGGCGCGTCGAGAGCGAGGCGCAGCTGGCCGGCCTGATTGCCGGAGCGGACATCGTCGTCGACGCCGCCGACTGGCCCGCACATGAGATCGAGCACTGGTGCAACGCCGCCTGCTTCGACGTCGGCGTTCCCTACATCGCGATGAGCCACTATCCGCCGGTCGCCAGGGCCGGTCCGCTCTATGTCCCGGGCAAGACGGGCTGCTTCGCCTGTCAGGACCTCTCCTACCGACGCGAGTATCCGCTTTATGACATCGCGATCGAACAACGCCGGGCCAAGCCGTCTCCTGCCGCTACCCTCGGCCCTGCCTGTGGTTTGGTCGGGGGGATGGTCGGAGCGGAGGTCATGCACTTCCTGACGAAGCTGACCGCTCCGCCCATGCTCGGCGCTGGCTACATCTTCGACCTGCGGACGATGGAGGTCGAGCGCTTCGAGGTGGTGCCGGAGCCCGAGTGCCCGGTCTGTGCGCACCTCGAACCGCCTATCGGCGCGAGGGTCTGACCAGCAGATCCAGGGGCTCGATGTCGAGCCTGGCGGCCAGCCACTCGACTTTCTTCAGCGAGAGATTGCGCTCGCCACGCTCGATGCTGCCGACATAGGTGCGGTGCAGTCCCAAGGAGTGAGCGAAGGATTCCTGGTCGACGCCCAACGCCTCCCGATGCGCGCGCAGGTTCTCGCCCACGGTTCGCTGTAGATCGCCCTCCATGCCATGGGAACTCTGGCCTTTGGCTACTCATAGGTCTACAGACTCTCAAGTAGCATCTCACACGTAATTACTGCCACAAGTTGCCTTCGTAAGTCCTCCCACATCGTCTTAGAGTGGCGCGATCATCGCTTATTGCTCACGGGCATTAGGCCAATCGGAACCAGCAAAGGGAGGGCGATGAGCCAGACGAGCATCAATGTCAGCGAGGGTAGGTTGCCGGCCGAGCTCGCCGCCGCGCTCAAGCCCGCCCTCAGGGCGGCTCTCGGCAACCCGACTCGGCGAGAAATCGTGCGATTCCTGAACTGCGGCGACCGAGCCCTGACGGTCGGTGAGATCGCGGTTCACTTTGTCGACTTCACCGTCAGCGAGATCGGGTACCACGTTCGCATCTTGGAGCGATCCGGCAGCGTCGTTGCCGCCGACGTAGATCCCTCACCCAGCGGAGGTCGATGCCGATATTTCTCCGGCGTCACGGACAACCAGCAGGCACTCGCCGCCTTGCGAGCCACCCAGCAGTGGGACCGCGATCACCGACGAACGAGCGATCGACGTTCGGCGGCCCATCTCACGATGTTTCGGATCCCGCGCCCTTGCCAAACGATCCGGCTTGGAGAGCGCGAAGGGAGGAGTCAATGAAGGGCCGGGGTGAAGAGCCGCCAGAGCCGAACCGACAACTCGCCGTTCGACCGGACCGGGTCGCGAACAACGGAGAGCTGCTTCAGGTCTTGAACCACCCGCTTCGCCGCCGAATTCTGCGGACCCTCCACGAAGCTGGCGAGGCCCGTAGCCCTCGCGAGCTCAGTAGAGCCTTTCGCGTGCCACTCACCAACCTGAGCTACCACGTCAGAGTTCTGCGCGAGAAGGGCGCGATCGCATTGACGGATCGGCAGCCGGTTCGGGGGAGCGCTGAGCACTTCTACTTCTCGGTGCTCCCCGGAAACAAACTGGCGATCCAGCTCCTCGAATCGACCGAGCCGGAGGACCGAGCTCTATGAAGTGGTCTTGACGCTCTCGCTGGAATATGGACGCTTCCCGACATCTCGCCGACGAGGACGAGAGTAAAGAGTGTGCGGTGCTGACCGAGGTGCTGCGCTTGCATCCCACGAATCCCACGGTGGCCGAGTTGGTTCGACTGATGGGAACCGACCTCTCAGAGGCCTTCGGCGATGTCGATGGGTGGAAGCGGGCGATCCGAGAGCTCTGTAACTACGGCCTCCTGAGACAGGAGGGACAGGTCATTTCACCGACGGTCCCCGCCATCCGCTTTTCGGAGCTGGTTGAAGTGCCTTGACCTCAGACCCCCGCCGGCACCCACTCCTCGCTCGGAGCCTTCCTTGACTTCTCGCCCGTGGCGATCCGGTAGAAGTGCTCGGTGGCGCCGCGGACCTGGCGCTGTCCGATCAGCTCGATCATGCCGGCTTTGGCCAGCTCGGTGACGTGGTAGTTGGTGTTGCTGAGGGGGATCTGCAGCTCGAGGCTGAGATCGCTGGGGGAGAGGGTGCGCCCTCCGTCCAGGCCGAGGATTTCCAGGATCGAGATCCGCAGCGGGTGCGCGGTCGCCCGCGCCAGGTGCTCCCAGTTGACCGGCAGCGAGGAATGGTTCCCGTTGCCGTTTCCGTTCCCGTTGTGAAGCCCGTTCTGGCCGTTGGGGGAATGACCATTACGAATTTTCATGAGCGGAAGATACCAAAAAATATTGATTCGGCTCATAAAAATTGGGTAGAATGCTTTTCGCGTGACCGGGATAGGAGAAAACGGGAGAGGAGGACGAGCGGCGAACATCGCTCTGCTCGTGGGCGTCGCACTGGCGCTCCTTGCGCCTGCCGCGCGGGCCAGCACCGACGACATCATCGCCCCGAGCGACCCGGCGGATCCGAAAGTCGATTCCGGCTGGCAGGCCGGGACCTGCACCGAAGAACCGCCCGAAACCGCTGAGTTCTGCTCGGTCGATACCTCCGACCAGTTCTTCGAAACCGCCGCCGCCCACCCCAAATGGGGCTTCACCCAGTTCATCGTCCGCAGCGAACCGGCGCCCAAAGGCGAACTGAAAACGGTCCGGGTCGATCTGCCCGTCGGCCTCAGCGTCAACCCGGGCGCGACCGAGCAGTGCTCGCTGGAAGACTTCGAAGACGACCTCTGCCCGGTCGAGTCGAAAGTCGGCAAAAGCATCGTCACGGCGGCGCTGCCGATCGTCGGCACCGAACTGCCGCCTCTCGAAGCCGACGTCTTCAACGTCGAGCCGGTCTTCGGCGAGGCAGCGCGGTTCGGGCTCAAGCTGGCCGGCAACGAAGTCTTCCTGCGCGGCGACGTCGCCTGGGACGGCGACTACCACGAGGGCTTCACGATCGACGTGCCGGAGACCCTGCCCGATGGCCTGGGCGGCTTGATCAAGAAAAACCGGCTGGTCTTCGACGGCACCTCGGGCGACGGAACCTTCATCACCACTCCCAGCACCTGCCTCGGCGAAGCTTCGCCGTTCCCCAACGGCCCCTCCGGCCACGTCTACTCGACCTACCTGCTCGCCGGTTCCTCCGCGGAAGCCAAAGAACCCGGCTACGTCTTCCCGCAGAGCGCGATGCCGCCGCTCGAGTCGCCGATCCCGCCGGGGACCGAACCGAAAAGCTGCGAGACGATTCCGTACGACCCCGAACTGGGCGTCGACCCCGGCACGGCCACCACCGACTCGCCGGCCGGCGCCGCGGTGGCCGTCGAAGTCCCGCACATCCTTGGCGGCGACAAACAGGAGAGCTCTCAGACCAAGGCCGCCCGGGTCGCGCTCCCGGCCGGGATGGCGCTCAACCCGTCCGCCGCCAACGGACTCAAGGCATGCACCGACGGCGAGCTCGGGAAGGGCACCCGGAACCCGGTCTCCTGTCCCCCCGAGTCGAAGATCGGCACGGTGACGATCGCCTCGCCGCCGCTCCCGGACGGTCCCCTGACCGGCGAGGTCTACGTCGGCGAGCCGATCGGCCGGGACCCGGCCAGCGGCACCCTCTACCGGATCTTCGTCCGCGCCGAGTCGCCGCGCTACGGGGTCGATGTGCGCCTCGTCGGCAATGTCCGTGCCGACCCGACGACCGGCCAGCTGACCACCACCTTCGCGGAGACGCCGCAGGTGCCGTTCACCTCCTTCGAGCTCGATTTCGACGACGGCCCGAGAGCGGTACTGAGCAGCGCGATGATCTGCGAGCCTGGCCCGGCGGCCGGTGAGATGACGCCCTAGTCGGGCAACCCGGCTGCCAGCCCGACCGCGAGCATCGTCTTCGCCGACGCCCCCGGTGGCGGGCCCTGCCCGAAAACCCTCGGCGAGCGTCCCTTCGGACCGAGCTTCGAGGCCGGGCCGCAGGGCAGCAAAGCCGGCGCCTTCAGCCCCGTTTCGCTCAACCTCGCGCGGGGCGACGGCCAGCAGGAGGTGAAGGGCGTCGACATCACGCTCGCCCCTGGAATGACCGGCAAGCTCGCCGGCATCCCCTACTGCCCCGAGAGCGCGATCGCCGCCGCCGCGGGCCGCGACGGGAAAGCCGAGCAGGCGGCGCCTGCCTGTCCGCTCCAGAGTCAGGTCGGCACCGCGACGGTCGCCGGCGGCACCGGCCCCTCGCCGCTCCGGATCACCGGCAAAGTCTTCCTCTCAGGCCCCTATCGCGGGGCTCCTCTCTCCCTGGCAGTGCTCACCCCCGCCACGGCCGGTCCCTATGACCTGGGGACGGTCGTGGTGAGGGTGGCGCTGTTCGTGGACCCGGAAACGGCGCAGATCCGCGCTGTCTCGGACCCGATCCCGCACATCTTCGGCGGCGCCCAGCTCAGCATCCGCTCGATCGACGTCGACATCGACCGCAAGGACTTCACGCTCAACCCGACCAGCTGCGAGCCCCTCGCCACCAGCGGCATCCTGCGCGGCGGCGGCGCCGACCCGAACAGCGCCGCGGCCTTCGGCGCCTTCTCGGTCAGCACCGCGTTCCAGACCACCGACTGCGGCGCGCTCGGCTTCAAACCGAAGCTGTCGACGCGCCTGTTCGGCGGCAGGAAAGCGACGAAGCGGGGCGGGCACGCGAAATTCCGCGCCGTGCTCCTGGCCCGCAACGGCGACGCCAACATCCGCCGCGCCGTCCTGACGCTGCCGCACTCGCTCTTCCTCGATCAGGGCAACATCCGCACGATCTGCACCCGGGTGCAGCTGGCGGCGAACGCCTGCCCCAAAGCCGCGATCTACGGCTTCGCCCGGGCGAAAACGCCGCTGCTCGACGACGAGCTCGCCGGGCCGGTCTACCTGACCTCCTCGAACAACCTGCTGCCGGACCTGCTGGTCGACCTGCGCGGCCAAGTCAACGTGCGCCTGCGCGGCGTCATCGACACCTCCAAGGAGCGGATCCGGAACATCTTCTCCACGGTGCCCGACGTGCCGGTGAGCAAGTTCACGATCACGATGAAAGGCGGCAGGAAGGGTCTGCTGGAAAACTCGCAGAACCTCTGTGCGCACCGCTCCTTCTCGTTCCTGAACTTCAAAGCGCAGAACGGCAAGCGGCTGAAAGTGAAACGACTGCCGTTGCGGACGCCGGCCGCCTGCAAGAGGGCCGGCCAGACGAAACCGCGCTCTAGGGGTTGATTGAGAAGCCGTCGTTGCGGGTAGCGCCGAGACGATGAGCCAGGTGGGGAAGAGAAGTGCGTCGATCGTTGCTGCCATCGCGCTCGCGCTGTTGGCGGCCGCGCCGGCCCGGGCCGTCGACATCATCGAAAAACAGAACGATCCCCCCAGCGCCGCTGATGGCTGGCAGGCGGGGACCTGCACCGTCGACCCCTGCTCGGCCGATACGCCGGAGTTGTTTTTCAAACAGGCGGCCGGCCACCCCCCCAAAGGCTTCACCCAGATCATCGTTCGCCACGAACCGGGGATCGTGCCGGGCAGCAAAGTCCCGGTCGGCAACCTGAAAACGGTCCTCGTCGACTTGCCGCCGGGGCTCAGTGTCAATCCGCAGGCGACCGCTCAGTGCCAGCTCGCGGAAGGAGCGAGCCCGGCGACCTGCCCGCTCGGCACGAAAGTGGGGATGAGCAGCCTGGTCGCGATCAACCCGTTGACCAGCCTCGGTCTGCCAGTCGTCGCTCCCGTCTTCAACATCGCCCCCCGCCAGGGTGAACCGGCCCGCTTCGGCTTCAGCGTCCTCGGCAACGACATCTTCCTCAACGCCGGCGTTGCCTGGGAGAGCGACTATCACGAGTACTTCACGATCCACGCGACCCAGCTCAAACTCGGTCCGGGCTTCGAACTGGCGCGGATCCTCGAAAACCGCCTCGTCTTCGACGGCGAGACCGAACTGCAGCCCGGCGGCGGCCGCTTCCTGACGATTCCGAGCACCTGCAACGACCCGGAAGTCGAACCGTTCAAACAGCAGTACACGACCTTCCTGCACGCCGACTCCTTCGAGGAAGAAGCCCCCGGCAACCAGTACGACGTCGCCGCGCCGGCCCCGCCGCCGGACACGTTCCTCAAAGGCTCCGAGACGGTCCTCTCGCCGCTGCCGCCGGGCGCGCGGCCGGAAGGCTGCGACAAAGTCCCCTTCGAGCCGTCGACCTCGGCCGCGCCGGGGACGAACCGCACCGACTCGCCGACCGGCCCGACCGTGGACGTGAAAGTGCCGTTCGAGCCGACCGCGCCGATCTACAACTCGAACGTCCGGGTCGCCCGCGTCAGCCTGCCGAAGGGCATGGGAGTCAACCCGTCGGCGGCGCCGAACCTGCACATCTGCAAAGACGAGCAGTTCAAGAAGGGGACCAGGGAGCCGATCGCCTGTCCCGCCGACTCGAAGATCGGCACGGTCGCGATCGACACGCCGCCGCTTCCCGACGGGACGCTGACCGGCAACGTCTACCTCGGCGAGCAGCTCAGCCGCGACCCGCTCTCGGGCAACGTGTACCGGATCTTCCTCGCGCCCGAGTCGGCGGCCCGGGGACTCTCGGTGCGGCTGATCGGGAACGTCGTCGCCGATCCGCGGACCGGCCAGCTCACCGCCGAGGTGCGCGAGGCCCCGCAGGTCCCCTTCGATCTGGTCAGGGTGCAGCTCGACGGCGGCGACCGCGCCCCGCTCAGCAGCCCGCCGACCTGCGGTCCCAACTCGACCGGCCACGCGATGACCGCTTGGTCCGGGACGCCCGACAGCGGGCCGGCCGACCCCGGCTTCACCCTGACCAACGCGCCCGGGGGAGGGGCCTGCGCGAAAACGCTGGCCGGGCGGCCCTTCGCGCCGAGCTTCAACGCGGCGCCGAAAGACACCGAGGCCGCGACCTACACGCCGTTCTCGACCCGCATCGTGCGGACCGACGGCCAGCAGGAGCTGAAAGGGGTCGGCATCACCCTGCCGCCGGGGGCGACGGCGAAGCTGAAAGGGGTGCCGTACTGCCCACCCTCCGACCTCGCCGACGCCGCCAAACGGTCCGGCGCCGCCGAGCGGAAAAACTCGGCCTGCCCGGACAAAAGCCAGGTCGGTGTGGTCGTCGCCACCGCCGGCACCGGCCCCTCGCCGCTGCGCATCGAGGGCAAGGCCTACCTCTCCGGTCGCTACAAAGGCGCGCCGGTCTCGCTCTCGGTGATCACCCCCGCGGTCGCCGGGCCCTTCGACCTCGGCAACGTCGTGGTCAGGGTGCCGCTCCGCCTCGATCCCGAATCCGCCCAGATCAACGCCGTCTCCGATCCGATCCCCGACGTCTTCGGCGGTGCCAAGCTCAGCCTGCGCTCGGTCTTCGTCAACGTCAACCGCAAAGAGTTCACGCTGAACGGGACCAACTGCTCGAAATTCGCAACCGCCGGGGCGCTGCGGGGCGGGGGCGCCGACCCGGCCGACCCGGCGGCCTTCTCGTCCTTCGCGGTCTCCGATCCCTTCCAGGCGACCAAATGCAAACCGCTCAAGTTCCGCCCCAAACTGCACCTGCGCCTGTTCGGCAAGACGAAACGCGCCCAGCACCCCAAACTGCGCGCGACGCTGATGGCCCGGCCGGGTCAGGCCAACATCGCCCGCGCCTCGGTTGCCCTGCCGCACGCGCTCTTCCTCGACCAGGCGAGCCTCGCGAGGATCTGCACCAGGGTCCAGTTCTCCGAGAGCAAATGCCCGAAACGGTCGATCTACGGACGCGCCCGTGCCTTCACGCCGCTGCTCGGCAAACCGCTGGAAGGGCCGGTCTATCTCCGCTCTTCGAACAACCCGCTGCCGGATCTGGTCGCCCACCTCGAGGGGCAGGTGGAGATCGACCTGGTCGGAAGGATCGACAGCTTCCGCGGCGGCATTCGCACCACCTTCGGCCGCGTGCCCGACGTGCCGGTCTCCAAATTCACGATGGTCCTGCCGGGCGGTAAACGGGGCCTCCTGGTCGCTTCGCGCGATCTCTGCAAACGGCCCGTGAAAGCGATCGTCCGCTTCAAAGCCCAGAACGGCAAGAAGCTCAACAAGCGCCCGACCCTGCGCACGCCGTGCAAGAGGGGGAACGCCGGTAAGGCAAAACGTGGCGGACGAAGCGACGGCGGGAAGGGGAGATAGTGGCCGATCCGGAGCAAAAGTGCCAATTCGCACTTGATTTGCTCCGACCGCTCTGTAATGTCTTCAGTGGGAGAAGTACTGGGCGCTACGCAGGGGAAGCGTTTTCGCTCAACAGAGGAGGGATTTGATGGCTAGGCGCTCTTCGATCGCAGTCGCGGTTATGGCGTTGGCGATGTTCGTGGCCCCCTTGGCGCAAGCCGACACGGGTGACGTCGTCGAACCTCAGCACGATCCGCCCACGGCCGCGGACGGCTTTCAGGCGGGGACTTGCTATGAAAATCAGCTGGAAGAAGATCCGGTGAAACCGTTCTGTTCGCCGGAAACGCCCGGCCTCTTCTTCACCCAGGCGGGGGGGCACCCACCGGTCGGCTTCGACCAGTACATCGTCAGGCATGAAACGGTCGTTCCGGGCGTAATTGAACCGCTGATCGAGGATCCCTCGGACCCGCTTCCCTTCGAAGATCGCGTACTCAAAACGGAGCGGGTCGACCTTCCGCCCGGTTTCACCGTGAGCCCGGAGGCAGCGCCGAAGTGCTCACAGGAAGATTTCGAAAAAGTCGTCGTGGTCGAAGGGAAACCCCTCCGTGTTCCTGCCTGCGACAAAAGCACGGCCGTCGGGCGCGACGAAGTGTGGCTCGTCGTCAACACCGCCAATGCCGTGCCGGCACCACCTCCCGCCCCGCCCGGGACCTTCCTCCCGAAAGGGTTCGTGATCAAACCGGACCCGGCAAAAGGGACGCTGGTCGACGTTTACAACCTCGAACCGAAACCGGGCGAACCGGCGCGGCTCGGCTTCGTCATCGCCTTCAGCAAAGTCATCGAACTGGAAACCGAAGTAGCTTGGGAAAGCGATTTCCATGAGAGCTTCGCGATCCACCTGCCGCCGCCCTCTGTCCCGTTCTCGACCCTGAAAAGTCGCCTGCTCGCCTACGGCCAGACCGGTGACGGCACCCACGTCACCTTGCCGACCACCTGTTACGACCCGAACGAATGGTCGAACCTCTACTCGACCTGGTTCCGGGGTGACTCGGCGGGTGAACCGAACCCGACCTTCCCGCACGGCTCTACGCCATGGGAGGCGAAACTGCCGCCTGGGGCCGAGACGACGGGCTGCGACATAGTCCCGTTCGACATCGGCGTCAACATCGCGCCGGGGACGACCGCGGTCGACTCCCCTGCCCCCGCGACCATCGTCACGACCCTTCCCTTCGACCCCGCAAAAGAAGGCGGGGAAGTGGAAGAAGTGGAACCGGGCGAATTCGAGGGCATCTCGCAGTCGCACGTCCGCAAGGCGGAAGTCGCAATGCCCGAGGGCATGGGATTGAACCCCGCGGGTGCACAGGGCCTGGCCGCCTGCACCGACGCCCAGTTCAAGAAGGGCGTTCGGACCTACGCCAACGAATGCCCGGCGGCTTCCGACATCGGCACTGTCGAAGTCGAGGCGCCGCCGCTGGCCGAGCCGCTGATCGGCGACGTCTACGTCGGCACCCAGCAGAGCAACGACCCCGAATCGGGCAACATGTTCCGGATCCTGCTCGAAGCCAAGAGCGAGCACGAGGGCATCGACGCCCGGCTGGTCGGCCAGGTCAAGGCCGACAAGACGACCGGGGATTTGACGGCGGTCGTCACCGACCAGCTGACCGGTGAGTTCGCCGGCGCTCTGCCGGAGGGTCTGCCCCAGGTGCCGTTCGAGGAGATCAGGCTCCACTTCAACGGGTCCAGAGACGTCCTCACGAGTCCGCCGATCTGTTCGAGCGCAGGCACGAGCAAGTTCGAACCGTGGGCACGGCCGGGGACCAACGTCGATGTGAAATCGACTGTCACCTTGAGCACCGACCCGGGTGGCGGCAGCTGCCCGACGACGATGGCCGGACGCAAATTCACGCCCGGCTACTCGGCGAAATCCGACAGCACCAAAGCGGGTGCCTACAGCCCGTTCCGGGTGCGCATCGCCCGGGTCGACGGCGAGCAGGAGCTGAAGCTCGTCAACGTGACCCTGCCGAAAGGGCTGACCGGCAAACTCGCCGGGATCCCCTACTGCTCCGAGGCGGCGATCGATGCCGCCGCGGCAAGCACGGGCAAATCCGAGCTGGCAAACCCGAGCTGTTCGTCGGCGAGCCAGATCGGCACCACCTCGACGGACTCCGGCACCGGGCCCACGCCGCTGAAGATCGGCGGCAAGGCCTACCTCGCCGGTCCTTACAAGGGGGCGCCGCTCTCGATGGTCGTCGTCACCCCGGCGGTGGCGGGTCCGTTCGACCTCGGCACCGTGGTGGTCAGGGTCGCGCTCAACGTCAATCCGCAGACCGCCCAGATCAACGCGGTTTCCGATGCGATCCCCGACGTGTTCGGCGGGGCGAAGCTGGACATCAGGGTGATCGACGTCAACGTCGACCGGACCCAGTTCATGCTCAACCCGACGAACTGCGCCGCGCAGGCGACGACCGGGGCGATCTCCGGCGGCGGTGGCGACCCCGCCAACCCGGCGGCGTGGAGCTCCTACGCGATCAACACGCCGTACCAGGCGACCGAATGCAACAAACTGGCCTTCAAGCCGAAGCTGTTCACGAGGCTGTTCGGGCCGACCAAGCGGGCCAAGAACCCGCGCATCCGGGCGATTCTGGAAGCCCGTAAAGGCGATGCCAACATCGCCCGCGCGGCGCTGACGCTCCCGCACTCGCTGTTCCTCGACCAGAGTCACATCCGGACGATCTGCACCCGGCCGCAGCTGGCCTCGCAGACCTGTCCGAAGGGCGCGGTCTACGGTCAGGCGGAAGCGAAATCGCCTCTGCTCGACAACAAGTTGAAAGGCCCGGTCTACCTGGTCGCCTCCGACGATCCGCTGCCGAACCTCGTCGCCGACCTGCGCGGCCAGGTGAGGATCCAGCTGCGCGGAGTGATCAGCTCCAAACGGGGCGGGCTCAAGACCGTGTTCCCGACCGCTCCCGACGTGCCCGTCAAGAAGTTCATCCTGAACATGAAGGGCGGCAAGAAGAGCCTGATCATCAACTCGGAAAACCTCTGCTCGAAAAAGCAGAAAGCCGTCTTGAACCTGAAGGGCCAGAACGGGAAGAAAGTCAAGAACAACAAGTACGGGCTGAAGATCGACAAGTGCGGCAAGAAGGGGAGCAAGGGCAAGTAGCCCGCTGGCGACGTTGCCCGCACCGGTGCGGAGGGGTGAATAGCCTCCGCGCCGGTGCCCCCGTCGCTATCGGTCCTGATCGTCGCCTGGAACAGCCGCGAGGAGCTGACCCGGACCCTGCCGGCCCTGTTATCGGAGCTGGGGGAGGGCGACGAGCTGATCGTCGTCGACAACGACTCCGCCGACGGCACCGCCGAGACGGTGCAGGAGCTGGCGCCGCGGGCGGTGGTGCTGCGCACCGGCCGCAACCTCGGCTTCGCGGCGGGCTGTAACGCCGGAGCCGCCGAGGCGAGCGGCGACCTCTTGGTCATCCTCAATCCCGACGCCGCGCCGCTGCCCGGCTTCGGCGAGGCGATTCGCCGGCCCTGGCTCGAGAACCGCGGTTGGGCCGCCTGGCAGGCGCTGGTCGCCGATTCCGGCGCGACCGAGATCAACTCGGCCGGTAACCCGATCCACTTCACCGGCATTGTCTGGGCCGGCGGCCACGGCCGGCCGATCGCCGCGGCGCCGCCGGCGGGCGAGGTGCCCTGCCTCTCCGGCGCCTGTCTGGCGGTCCCACTCTCCACCTGGCGCGAGGTGGGTGGCTTCCCGGAGCACTTCTTCCTCTACCACGAGGACGTCGACCTCTCGCTGCGCCTACGACTGCGCGGCGGCGCGCTGGGAATCGAACCGGCCGCCGTGGTCGACCACGACTACGAGTTCGGCGCCCGCGAGCACAAGTGGCGCTGGCTGGAGCGCAACCGACTGGCCTTCCTCATCCGCGCCTACCCGACTCCGTTGCTCCTCCTGCTGGCCCCGGCCCTGCTCGCCACCGAGCTGGCGCTGCTCGCCGTCTCCTTCACGGGCGGCTGGGGCCGGCAGAAGCTGGCCGCCAACTGGGAAGCCCTGCGCTGGCTGCCCCGCCTCCTCCACGAGCGCCGCCAAATCCAGGCCACCCGCACCGTCACCGCAGCCGAGTTCGCCTCCTGGCTGACCCCCGACCTCAACTCCCCCTTCATCTCCCCACGAGCCAGCTCTTTCCCAGCCCGCCTACTCCTCCGCAGCTACTGGAAGGCGACCCGCCAGCTGCTCAAGTGGCTGTCCCGGTAGGGGTGGAACGTCTTGTGATTTTTCGCCGCTGCGAATATCGGAGGGCCAGCGGCGATCCACGAAAAATCTAAGTGGAACCCCTACCGGGACAGCCACCTCAGATCGGCTGGCCCGTAGGCCGGACCAGGATCTCGTTGACGTCGACGTTCGGACCCTGCTCGAGCGCGTACATAACCGCCTTGGCGATATCGGTGTCCTGCAGCGCCCACTCGCCGGGCCGGTTGTCGAAGAAGTCGGTGTCGGTCATCCCGGGCTCGATCAGCGTCACCTTGATCTTCGAGTTGTCGTGCATCTGGCGCAGCTCGGCGCGCAGCGCCTCGCCGATCGCCGTCGCCGCCCACTTCGTCGCCGAGTAGAGCGAGCCCGGCAGCACCCGCCGGCCGGCGATCGAGCTGGTCACGAGGAAGTGACCGTCGCCGCGCTCGAGCAGGTGGGGAAGGGTGGCGCGGATCGTCAGCGCCACGCCGTAGACGTTGGTCAGGACCATCGAACGCCAGTGCTCGACCGACTCCTCGGTGAAGCCGCGGCTGGCCCCGAAGCCGGCGTTGGCGAAGACGACGTCGATGCGCCCGAAACCCTCCAGGGCCGCGTCGCGCATCGCCTCGACCTCGTCCCACTCGGTGACGTCGCAGCGCACGGCGAGCGCCCGCTCCGCTCCGCCCAGTTCCTCGGCCAGCGCCTCCAGCTCGTCCTGGCGCCGCGCGGCGAGCACCAACCGGTAGCCGGTGGCGGCCGCGCGGGCGGTCGCGGCCCCGATGCCGCTGCTGGCGCCGGTGATCAGCATGACGGGGTCGGCCATGACCGAATTCTCGCACTTGCGATAATCACCGGGCTCTTGGACCCTCAGCGCAAGCGGAAGATCCGACTCGTCGCCGCCCTCAGCATCGCCGTGCTGCTCGCGGTGGCGCTCGTCTACACCTCGTTCTCGGCCTCGACCGAGGCGAAGCAGCCCTCGGAGCTGCTCGTCGCCACGCCCGGGACCAGCTACGAGATGACCGGCCGCGTCGTCAAAGGCTCGGTCGAGCGCGACGGCAGCGGCATCGCTTTTCTAGTCGTCGACCGCGACGGCGAGGGACGCGGCCTGCCGGTCACCTACGACGGCACGGTCCCGGACCCGTTCCGCGGCGGCCGCGAGATCATCCTGACCGGCAGCGTCGAGGGGGGAACCTTCGTCGGCGAGCCGGACACCCTGATCACGAAGTGCCCCTCGAAGTTCACGACCGAGAAGGATGCCTAGCCTCGGCAGCGCCCTCCTGGCGCTCGCCTTCTTCACCGCGCTCGCCGCCGCCGCGCTCGCCCTCGCCGGGCGCAACGGCGAGCGCCACCGCGTCGACCTCGCCCGCCGCTGCGTCTACGCGTTCTGCGCGCTGCTCACCGCCTGCGTGGTGATCATCGAGGTCGCCTTCGCCTCGGACGACTTCTCCTTCAATCTCGTCGCCAACCACTCCTCGGTCGAGACGCCGAACTTCTACAAGCTGGCGGCGATGTGGTCGAGCCAGGAGGGCTCGCTGCTGCTCTGGGCCTGGGTGCTCTCGATCGCCGCCACCGCCGCGCTTTACGTCACCCGCGGGAAGCTGCGCGAGATCGTCCCCTGGGCGACCGCGACGATGATGGGCGTCGGTGCCTTCTTCACCGGCCTGATGCTGTTCGCGCCCAACGTCGACCCCTTCGCGACGCTCAACCCGGCGCCGGCCGACGGGGTCGGACTCAACCCGCTGCTGCAGCACCCGAGCATGATGATCCACCCGCCGATGCTCTACTCGGGGTACGTCGCCTTCACCGTGCCCTTCGCCTTCGCGGTCGGCGCGCTCATCACCCGCCGCATCGACGCCGAGTGGATCCGCGCCACCCGCCGCTTCGCGCTGGTCGCCTGGGCGTTCCTCGGGCTCGGGCTGCTGCTCGGGGCCCGCTGGTCCTACACCGAGCTCGGCTGGGGCGGCTACTGGGCCTGGGACCCGGTCGAGAACGCGGCGCTGATGCCGTGGTTGATCGGCACCGCCTTCCTGCACTCGATCATCGTCCAGGAGAAGCGGGGGATGCTGAAGGTCTGGAACGCGGCGCTGATCGTCGCCACCTTCTCGCTGGCGCTGCTCGGCACCTTCCTGGTCCGCTCCGGCGTCCTGCAGTCGATCCACGCCTTCGGCGACAGCACCGTCGGCCCCTACATCCTCGGCCTGATCGCGGTCGTTCTGATCGGCTCCACGGCGCTGATCGTCTCCCGCCTCGACGATCTGCGCTCCGAGAAGCGGATCGACTCGCTGGCCTCGCGCGAGTCGGTCTTCCTGGTCAACAACCTGCTGCTCGTCGCGCTCACCGCGGTGATCTTCTGGGGCACCTTCTTCCCGCTGATCTCCGAACTGTTCACCGGCACCAAGGCCTCGCTGGCGGCTCCCTGGTTCGACGAGTACACGACGCCGCTCGCGATCCTGCTCGTCCTCTTCACCGGGATCGGGCCGTTGCTCGCCTGGCGCCGCGTCAGCTGGGGCTCGGCGAGGCGCGTCTTCCGGCTGCCGCTGGCGGTCGCCGGGCTCACCGCGCTCGCCCTGGTGGCGCTCACCGATGCCCTCGGATCGCCCTGGGCGTTCGCCCTCTTCGTCTTCGCCGGCTTCGCCCTGACCGGCCTGGGGCAGGAGATCTGGCGCGGCGCGGCGGCGCGGCGGCGTCTCACCGGAGAGTCGTTCCCCGCCGCGCTCGCGGGCCTGGTCTCCCGCAACCGCCGGCGCTACGGCGGCTACACCGTCCACGTCGGCATCGTCGTCCTGCTGGTCGGCATCGCCGCCTCCTCGAGCTTCCAGACCAATCGCGACGTGACCCTGCGGCCGGGTGAGAGCGTCTCGGTCGACGGGCGCGAGATCACCTACCTCAAGCCGACGACTGAGATCACCCCCCCCTACATCGAGTTCGGCGCCGTGCTGGCGGTCGAGGAGGGCGGTGAGCGGGTGACGACGCTGACCCCGAGCCGCCGCTACCACCGCCCGACCGGGCAGGAGGGGGGCACGATCGGCAGCTTCTTCGACGGCGAGGCGACCACCGAGGTGGGGCTGGTGGCCGGTTTCGCCGAGGACCTCTGGGCGTCGATGGCGCCCGGCATCGACGCCGTGCAGCGACGGGTGCGGGCGGCCGACCGGGGATTCGAAGCCTGCGTGCGCGCCGTGCCCGGCACGCCGCGATCCTGCTTGGAGCTGGCGGCGCTGATGCGCGCCGCGCGGGTCAACCCGAGCCTCCGCCCGCGAGCGCTGGCCACGATCGACGCGGTGCAGGCGGAGGCGATCGACCGCATCGCCCGCAGCTACCTGACCGACCGCTCGCCCGCGACCTTCAGGCTGATCGTCGACCCCCTGGTCACGTGGATGTGGATCGGCGGCCTGATCGCGCTGGCCGGGGCGTTGATCGCGCTCTGGCCCTCACGGGGACGCCGTCGCGGCGCCGTGGTCCGCACCGAAGCCGACGCGCTGAAGGAAGCCAAGTACCGTGAGATCCGCGATGCCGAGCTCGACCACGCGGCCGGGAAGCTCTCGGACGAGGACTTCGCGCTGCTCGACGCCGAGCTGCGACGGGAAGCGGTGGAGATCCTCGATCGCGTCGAAAACGGAAAGAGCGCGAACGGCCGGGGCGCGGGGGAGACGCGGCCGAAAGTGCCGCAGGGTTAGACTTCCTGGGCATGTACACGCTGCTCGGCATCCTGCAGGTGATCATCGCCGTCGTCCTGATTTTCCTCGTGCTCCTGCACTCGGGGAAAGACGCGGGCCTCTCGGGTGCCTTCGGCATCGGCGGCGGTGGCAGCTCGATCGGCGGCGGCTCGATGGTCGAGCGCAACCTCGACCGCGCCACGGTCTTCTTCGCGGTTCTCTTCGCCCTCAACACCTTCGTCCTGCTGAAGATCTAAGGGGCGCGCGACGGCCGAGGCCGCTGCGCGCGTTTCCAGGCTCCGCGGAACGCCTCCCTGTCAGGGGCGGCCGAACTACCCGTCATGTTTTGCGGAAATGTCCGCGCGGTTGACAAATGGAGCATTTTTGTCAACAATCCAGACGTTCCCCGTCCCCGTGACAAAGGAGGAGGCCGATGGAGGCCACCACCGCAGACGCCCATCACCATCATCACCACCACGATCACGACGACGTCGAGGTCAACCCGGCGAACTGGAGCGACGGCAAGCGCTACGCCTGGCTGCTCGGGATCATCGTCCCGCTGGCGCCCTTTCTCGCCTGGTTCTGGGTGAGCGTGACCGGGTTCGGCGCGCTCTACTACCTGGGCCCCGTTCTCGTCTTCATCGTCTTCCCGTTGCTCGACATCGCGATCGGCCTCGACGACGCCAACCCCCCCGACAGCGTCCTCAAGTTCCTCGAGCAGGACCGCTACTACCGCTGGTGCACCTACATCTTCATCCCGATCCAGTACGGCGGCCTCGTGCTCGCCTGCTACCTGTGGTCGAGCGGCGATCTCTCGATCTTCGAAAGCGTCGGCCTGGCGCTGACCCTCGGGGTCGTCGGTGGGATCGCGATCAACACCGCACACGAGCTCGGCCACAAGCGCGCCAACTCAGAGCGCTGGTTGAGCCGGGTGGCGCTCGCCCAGACCGGTTACGGGCACTTCTTCATCGAGCACAACCGCGGCCATCACGTGCGGGTCGCAACTCCGGAGGATCCCGCCAGCTCGCGGCTGGGGGAGAGCTTCTGGGCCTTCCTGCCGCGCACGGTCAAGGGCAGCATCACCTCCGCGTGGGAGATCGAGGCGGCGCGGCTCGACCGGCTCGGCAAGTCGCACTGGAGCATCTACAACGACATCCTCGGCGCCTGGGCGATGACCGTCGCCCTCTTCGCCGGGCTGGCGATCGTCTTCGGACCGGTCGTCCTGCCCTTCCTGTTGATCCAGGCGGCGCTTGGTTTCTCCCTGCTCGAGGTCGTCAACTACCTCGAGCACTACGGCCTGCTGCGCCAGAAGCGCGAGGACGGTCGTTACCAGCGCTGCCTGCCCGAACACAGTTGGAACAGCAACAACGTCGCTTCCAACGTCCTCCTCTACCACCTGCAGCGGCACAGCGACCATCACGCCAACCCGACCCGGCGCTACCAGGCGCTCCGCCACGTCGACGAGGCGCCGCAGCTGCCGACCGGGTACGCCGGGATGATCGTGCTCGCCTGGTTCCCGCCGCTGTGGCGGCGGGTGATGGATCCGCGGCTGCTCGAGCACTACGAGGGCGACGTGACGCGGGCGAACATCCACCCCCGCAAGCGCGAGAAGGTCCTCGTCCGCTACGACCGGCCGGCGGGGGCGGCCTCGTGAGCCGCTGGCGCTGCCCCGCCTGCGGCTACCTCTACGACGAGGAGGCCGGTCACCCGCGCGAGGGCTTCCCGCCGGGCACGCCCTGGAGCCAGGTTCCCGACGACTGGGCCTGTCCGGACTGCGGGGTGCGCGACAAGGTCGACTTCGAGCCCGACGACGAAGCAGGGTGACCGCTTCCGCTGAGACGATGGGGGTGCGGATGGCAGGCGCCAGAACCCCCTATCCGGAGGCGGCACGCGAGCTGCTGCGCCAGACCCTGTTCGGCGCGGCGCGCGACGAGCTGGGGCGGCGGGCCTGGTCGGAGATCACGATGTCCGACATCGCCGCCGCCGCGGGCGTCAGCCGCCAAACCCTCTACAAGGAGTTCGGCACCCGCAACGAGTTCGGGCTCGCCTTGGTGATCCACGAGGGCGAGCGCTTCCTCGACGACGTCGACGCGGCGGTGCGGCAGCATCTCGACGATCCCCGCGCCGCGATCGGCGCCGCCCTCGAGCTGTTCCTGCGCACCGCCGGCGAAGACCCGCTGATCCGCATCCTGCTCAGCGACGACGGCACCGGCGGCCTGCTGCCTTTCGTGACCACCCAGGGCATGCCGGTCGTCCAGTGGGCGACGGCCCGCCTCGCGACGACGATCGAAGCGGGCTGGCCCCAGGCGCCGCAGGCCGACGTCCTGCTGCTCTCCGAATCGCTGGTCCGCCTCGCGATCAGCTACATCACCGCGCCGACCGAGGCGCCGGACACGACCGCGAGGGCGGTCGCCGATCTGCTCGGCCCGTTCATCGACCGGGCGCTGGGCACGACCAAATAGCGAAGTTTTCGCTCGGCGCCGGGGGGAGAGCCACGGCTCCTGCACGCCTTGTCCCAGGCATATGCCGACGCTGGCCTTTCCATCCGTTTCCCTCGGTACATTCAATGGTATGAAAACGACCATTGATCGTGCCGGGAGAATTGTCGTGCCGAAGAGTCTGCGGGCGGCGCTCGGCCTCAAGGGCGGCGACGAGGTGGAGATCACGCTCCAAGGAGAGCGGATCGAGCTGGTTCCCGCGCCGCGAAAGGTGAGCCTGCGCGAGGGTCCCGGCGGTCTGCTGGTATCCGATGTCGGGGTCGAGATCGGGCCGGACGAGGTGCGCGAAGAGCTGGAACGTATCCGTACCCGGCGATGATCGCCCCAGACACCTCCGTGTTGGTTGCCGGATTCCACCCCGGACATCCTCACCACGCCGCGGCGGTTCCCGCTTTGGTCGAAGTCAAGGCGGGCGGTCAGCTCGTCGCGCACACGATGGCCGAGGCCTACTCGGTGCTCAGCTCGCCCCGCGGCCCCTTTCGGTTCGAGCCGAACGCCGTGGTCGCGTTTCTCGACCAGTTCCTCGATGCCTCGGATCCGATCCAGCATCGGCCGGGGACCTATCGCGAGGCCCTCGGCCTGCTCGGCGAGCGTAACCAGGCGGGCGGAGCGGTCTTCGATGCCCTGATCGGGCTCGCTGCCCGCGATGCCGGCGCCACCCTGGTCAGTCTCGACCGCCGCGCGGAGCGCACCTATGCTGCTTGCGGCGTCGAGGTGCGGATGCTGGCGGACGCCGCTTAAGCCGCGTCCGCCGCGACTGCACGCAGCGGCGCCGCGCCCTTGAGCAGGTCGGCGGCGCGCTCGGCGATCGCGATCGTCGGTGCGTTGGTGTTGCCGCGGGGCACGGCCGGCATCACCGAGGCGTCGACGACGCGGATGCCCTCGAGCCCCTGCACACGCAGGTCGGCGTCGAGCACCGACCCGATAGCGCAGGTGCCGACCGGGTGGTAGATCGGGAAGGTGGTGCGGGCGACGTGGTCGCGCAGGTCGGCGTCGGAGTCGCCGGCCGGGGCGGTGAAGCGCTCCGCGCAGTAGGGCCGCATCGCCGCCTGGGCGCAGATCTCTTCCGTCAGCCGCAGCGCAGCCAGCATGCGCGGCATGTCCTCCTCGGCGGCGTAGAAGTTGTCGCGGACGATCGGCTTCGCGGTCGGGTCGTTGGAGGCGAGGCGGACGGAGCCGCGGCTGCGCGGGGTGAGCAGGCAGGGGGAGACCCAGACGCCGTGCGCGGTTGGCTCGCCCATCCCCTCTTCGACGATCTGCACCGGGGCGACGTGGATCTGGACGTCGGGCGCCGCAGCGTCGGGGTCGACCCGGGCGAAGCCGCCCGACTCGGCCAGGTTGGAGGCGAAGGGCCCGGTCTGGGAGGCGGTGAACTCCTCCAGGGCCGCCGGCTCCAGAGCCAGCAGCAGGCTCTGCGGCTCAGGCGTCGTCCAGACGTTGTAGGTGGCGGCGTGGTCGCTGAGGTTCTCGCCGACCGCCGGCTGGTCGAGCACCACCTCGATCTCCTTCGTCGCCAGGTGCTCGGCCGGGCCGACGCCGGACAGCATCAGCAGCTGCGGGGAGTTGAAGGCGCCGCCGCAGAGAAGCACCTCGCGCTCGGCCCGCAGCTCCTGCGCCTGTCCGAGCTGGGTCGCCTCGACGCCGACGACGCGGGTACCCTCGAACAGCACCCGCGTCACGTGCATGTAGGGCATCACCGTCAGGTTGGGCCGGTCCATCGCCGGGTGCAGGTAGGCGACGGAGGCGCTGGCCCGCATCCCGCCGCGCTGCGTCACCTGGTACATGCCGACCCCGTCCTGCTCGGCGCCGTTGAAGTCCTCGTTGCGGGCCAGCCCGGCTTCGACGCCGGCCTCGACGAAGGCCGGGGTGATGACGTTTCCGGAGCGCTGGTCGGAGACCGGCAGCGGACCGCCCGTCGCGTGCCACTCCGAGTCGCCGCGCTCGTTGTCCTCGGCCTTCAGGAAGTAGGGGAAGAGGTCGTCCCAGCTCCAGCCCGGCACGCCCCATTCGTCGTAGTCGAGCCGGTTGCCGCGGATGTAGACCATCGCGTTGATCGAGGAGGAGCCGCCGAGCACCTTGCCGCGGGGGAGCGAGATGCGGCGCTCGTTGCAGTTGGGCTCCGGCGCGGTCGAGTAGTCCCAGTCGACCTCGGTCCGGGCCAGCTTCAGGTAGCCGAGCGGCACGTGGAGGTCCTCGCTCGTGTCCGGCGGCCCGGCCTCGAGCAGCAGGACGCTGACGTCCGGGTCCTCGGAGAGGCGTGCCGCCAGCACGCATCCGGCGGAGCCCGCCCCGACGATCACGTAGTCGTACATCGGACCTCCTCCTCGGTCGGAGCCGATCCCACTCGGCTCGCTCCGTAGGAGCGTACCCCGCATGCGGCGACGGGCCGAACTATTCTCGGCACCGTGCCCGGTGACCACCCTCTCCGCGAGCTCGAAGGCTGGATCGAGGAGGCGCGGCAGGACGGCGTTGCCCAGCCGGCCTCGGTCGCTTTCGTGACCGTCGGCGAGGGTGGGCGCCCCTCGGCGCGGACGGTGACGCTGAAGCGTCTCGAGGACGAGGCGCTGCTCTTCACCTCGGCGCTGTGGACGCGAAAGGCCGGCGAGGTCAGGGCCAACCCGCACGTCGCCCTGCTCTTCCACTGGCCGGCGCTCGGCCGTCAGGTCCACGTCACCGGCGAGGCGAGCATCGCCGGGCGGGCCCTCGCCGAGCAGCTCTTCGACGAGCGCGACCTCGTCCACCAGCTGCAGACCGTCGTCTCCCGCCAGGGCGAGCCGATCGACGACCTCGACTCCCTCCGCGACCGCCTCGCCCACCTGGTGCGGGTACAGGAGACGGCCCCGGTGTGCCCCGACGATTGGGGCGCCCTGCGCGTGCGCCCGGAGACGATCGAGCTCTGGAGCGAATCCCCCGACCGGATCCACGAGCGGCGCCTGTTCCAGCGCGAGGGCGATGGCTGGAAGGTGACGCTGCTCGCGCCGTGAACGTGGGCCGCGCCGCTCAGTCGAGCATGCGGACGAAGCGGCTGCGGTCGGCCTGGCGTTCGTACCCGGCCGCGGTCCAGAGGCCGACCGCCTCGCGGTCGCTGCCGACAGCGATCGCCGTCAGCCGCACCGCTCCCAGGCCGCGCAACCGCTCCTCGCCGGCGCGAACCAGCGCCGTGGCGATTCCCCGCCGCCGCCAGGCCGGGTCGACGGCGAGGCGGTAGAAGCTGCCGCGCCAGCCGTCCCAGGCGGCGACCAGCGACCCGATCACCGCACCGTCGGTTGCGGCGAGCAGGAGCGACCCGGGGTCGTGGCGGAGAAGCCGCCCGAGGCCCACCTCGGGGTCGGTCGGCGACGGCGGGCCATCCGCATCCCGCCAGAGCGCGAGCACGGCGGGAGCGTCCTCCTCGGTCCCGTTGCGGATGCCCCAGCGCTCCATCGCGGCAGCTTGCCAGACCGATCGACCACGATCCCCGGCCATCGCACCGCACAAAGAAAAACCCCCGCAGAGCGGGGGTTTTCCGATGCGGCTGAATGGAGTCGAACCATCACGGGTGTTTCCACCCACAAGGCCCTCAACCTTGCGCGTCTACCAGTTCCGCCACAGCCGCTCGAGGGCGGCCGATTCTAGATGTTCGGGGTCGCGGGGGAGGGGGTGGGTTGAAAGGGTCCGATTTGGGCGGTAGCCTGCGAACAGGTGTTCGAACGCGCTCGGCCAGCGAATTTGGGAGACAATGAGGACTGACGATGGTTGATCTGGATCTGACCAAAAGGCAGAAGGAGATCTTCGACTACATCCGCAAGTACGCGGCGAAGACCGGGTACCCGCCGACCGTGCGGGAGATCGGCAAGGCCGTGGGCCTGCACTCGTCCTCGACCGTGCACGCGCATCTGGCGAATCTGGAGAAGATCGGGCTGCTGAGGCGCGATCCGTCGAAGCCACGGGCGATCGAGCTGCTCTTCGACAAGGCGAAGCGGACGATCCGGCCGGAAAGCGGCCTGCCGCTGGTCGGCCAGGTCGCTGCGGGCGAGCCGATCCTGGCGGAGGAGAACATCGAGGAGTACCTCGAGATCCCCGACGTGATCGGCGGCGAGGACGGCGACTACATCCTCCAGATCCGCGGCGAGAGCATGAAGAACGCCGGGATCCTCGAAGGCGACTACGTGGTGGTCCGGCCCAGCGACGACGCCGCCAACGGCGAAATCGTCGTCGCGCTGATCGGCGAGGAGGCGACGGTGAAGCGGATCTACCGCGAGAAGGACCACGTTCGCCTGCAGCCGGAGAACGACGAGATGGACCCGATCATCACCACCGAGGCGCGGGTCCTCGGGCGCGTCGTCGGTGTGTTCAGGGCCGTCTGAGCGCCTCCGGTCGGACTACCTCGGCCAGCGACCCGATTCGATCAGCTTTTTGTAACGCCGCTGTCGCCGCCGCGCGTCCCACATCAGCGCCGGCAGCATCCGCACCGCGAGGCGGGGGAAGAGGTCGGCCACTCGTAACAGCGGGCCGCGCCAGCGCGGCACGATCGCGATCGGGCGGGGCCGCTCGGTCAGCTTGCCGACCTCCTTCGCGACCTGCTCGGGGGTGAGCAGCTTCCCCGAGAACGAGGCCGCCGCGTCGGGGTCGTCGAGCTTGTCTTCGAGCATCGGCGTCCAGATCCCGTCCGGGCAGACGGCTGAGACCTCGATCTCGCGCACCCCCGTGCGGCGCAGGTCGAAGTAGGTGCCGAGCGTGAAGGCCATCGCCGCGTGCTTGGTCGCCGCGTAGGCGACCTCGCCCGGGGCGGCGACGATCCCGGCCAGCGAGACGACGTTGACGATGTGGCCGCGGCCGGTGGCCAGCATCGGCGCCAGGGCGGCGAGCGTGCCGTTGATCAGGCCGGTCGTGTTGACTTCGAGCATCAGCTGGCGCAGCTCCGAGCCCTGCTCCCAGGGCGGTCCGCTGAAGAAGACGCCGGCGTTGTTGACCCAGAGGTCGAGCGATCCCTCGCCGGCGACGGCGTCGGCGAGTGCCCTGCAGGCTGCTTCGTCGCGCACGTCGAGCGCCGCGGAGGTGGCCTCGCCGCCGATCTCCGCCGCCGTCCGGGACGCGGCGCCGGCGTCCACGTCGGTCGCGTGGACCCGGTAGCCACGGCCGGCGAGCTCGGCCGCGATCGCCCGGCCGAGGCCGCTTCCCGCTCCCGTGACGACCGCCGCTCGCATCGGCGCCACCATATCCGGCGACCGCTTGGCTTTACAGAGCGGGAGGCGTACCATCGACAGGCGGGCCGAGCGGACCGCGGGGGGAGAGAAAACCCCTCGAGGAAAGTCCGGACACCAAAGGGCAGGGCGGTGGGTAACGCCCACCCGGGGAAACCCGCGGGAAAGTGCCACAGAAAGACACGGCCGATGGCGCGGCCACACGTGAGCCGCGTACAGGCAAAGGTGAAATGGTGCGGTAAGAGCGCACCGGCGTCGCGGTGACGCGGCGGCCAGGCAAACCCCGCCCGGTGCAAGGCCAAGCAGGACCGTCGACCCGGCTCGGCGAGGTCC
>Ga0190274_10000096_pt1 | contig 63718 bp, 75 predicted proteins | sample Popmic531T_FD_133002 | JGI IMG/M metagenome (GOLD analysis project Ga0190274, IMG submission 133002) | Populus adjacent soil microbial communities from riparian zone of Yellowstone River, Montana, USA - 531 T | ecosystem: Environmental > Terrestrial > Soil > Riparian zone | place: USA: Montana...
AGTGGCCGCCTTCAGCTCGGAACGGTGGCCGCCTTCGTCTCGGAATGGGTGGCCGCCTTCACGTCGGAACGGTGGCCGCCTTCGCGTCGGAATGGGTGGCCGGATTCGCTCGGAATCCCCACTCAGGTCCCGCTGGCTGAAGCGGCGCAGGAGGCTCCTGCGTTATCGAGTCGCTGCCATGCCCAGATCGTTCTAACCGCCGCCTCCGGCGGTACCTCGCTTGGCGGTCGGCGTGCCTTTGGCGGCCCTGTTCAGACTGCTGGTACCCGCTGGCCTGCCGAGTGAACGCGCTCTCTCTGCGGCTCTGTTGAGCGCAGCTCTGGCCGCAATAGAGTTGCCCGCGGTCACAGGATGCACAGATCGACACCTGCCCCCGACACCGCGCGCACAGGAACAGCCGGTAGGTTTGCCGAAGAGTCGAGCCTTTCAACACCCTCCTACTCTATTCGAGAGGAGAGCGGTAAGCCGGCGGCAGTGACGCATCATAGTGCGCCCGGAGGCAAGAATGAGGCAGGGAAGCGGTTCCTTAAGGGGTGCTCTTCGAGCAAAGACGAGCCTGCTTCCCCTTAAGAGGGGTGTGGCTGTGGCCCGCGTCTATCGCCAGATAACTGCGCTTTTTCTCAGCCGCCAACACCGTGTGCCCTTCCGCATTGAACGGGCATTTGGCTAATTTGAAACAGGCCAGGGTAGGGAGCCTGAATAGGTGCTGACTTCAACCAACCCGGGTGAATGGACCCTGCCCTGGCCTGCCGTTCTGCGATGGGATGCGCCCAGGCTCCGAGCCATCTGGTGCTGGACCCCCTCATCCGGGGGAGCCACAGCGAGTGTCCTGGACACTTGGACGGTGACCTGGAACCGACGATTCTCTGGGCGCTCTCGACAGAGCCAGGGGCGAGGGGAAGCAAATCACCGCTTTCCGTCGCCTAGAACCCGATGGGTGGTGTGCGTATCTCTGCACTCGAGAATGGAGAAAGCGGGCGCGCAACCGGAAGCCGGATCGGCAGTCTCGACCTTCCCCCGCCCACCCAAGACCCGGGGACTCCCGGGAGGGAGAGGTGTGGGGAGTTGACAAGAGCCTTCTGATGGGTGGCACCTACTCCGCACCTACTCGAGGTGGCACGGCTCAGCGGGGAGAGTAGGAAATAGCCAAGTTGACGAGGGTGCCACGTACTCCGGGGGCGAGATGGTGCTCCTGGAGGAAGTTCTCCAGGAGGCAGGCGAGGGCTTGGGCGGCGGGGGTGAGGGTCGAGGTCTTCATGACCCCGAGATGATGGCACAGGCGAAGAGGGGCGTAAAACCTCCTGGAGCTCGCGAAACGGCACCTACCCTGAGCTGCACCTCCTGGCAGAACACGCGCCGAAAGGCCTTCCAATTCACCTCGCCACTACGGCACCTAGTCCTCTCTGTCCGAGCGATCGAAAGAAACTGTAACGACCGGACCACCCCCGCGCTCGACCATGCGCGAAGCGACGAGGACGTTCGCCGCCGTCGAGGGCCCGACCCGAAGACCGTCGGTGCGGCTTAGGGCGTCCGAAACAGCGACGATATCACCAGCGCCGATAATTACAATATCATCGATGAGCCTCTCGTCAGTGTTTACTGCGACCTTTCCTGCCCCCATGCCGATGATCGAAGGGAGGGAAGGAACGACAACCTCACCCCGACGCTTGGCCCAGATGATCGGAGCCTCGGGAACTTCAATCCCGATAGCTCGTACTGTGGAGAACTCACCCTTTAGGACCCTAGCGAAGCCAGAGAATATGCCCCCCGTTCCTATACCACAGATGAAGGTAACTGGTCTAATCTTCCTTCGAGCAAGTTGACTTAAGAGTTCTTCACCGACTTCGATAAACGCTTGCATATTCGCAAGGTTGTCAGATTGGCTGAGCAAGACGGCGCCAGCGTGGGACCTCGTGTACACCTCAGCGGCTCCGCGTGCGCCAGCTACGAATTCCTCCCTCGGGGTAAGAAGGAGCTCCGCACCATATGAACGGATGAGCCTGGAACGAGCAGCGGTCATGCCCTCGGGCATGAACACCACCGCGTGCGCGCCAACCTCTCGAGCCAGCCACGCCAGTGAGATGCCGCCGTTGCCCGTTGTGTAGTCTACGAAGGTGCCGCCCGCGAGTGAGTTCCCTGTGGCCTTGAGCATGGACCGATATGCGCGATCCTTGTGACTACCAGACGGATTTCTGTGCTCACACTTCAGCCAGACACCGGGAAAGGCCTTTAGACAAAGAAGTGGAGTCCGGCGGAGAGACGGTAGAATTCCTGCATGCTCATCGCACCCACTCCTGGCATTATGTACACTCATTCTATTGCTCCCAAGGCTAACAGCACGCTCTCCTTGTGGATGTGAGCCACGGGAATTCTTCCTCAAACATTACGTCGAAAACCTCTTGCCGGATGGAAATCGGCGTTGCGGTCAAGTTCACTTCGTAGTCTCCCCGTCCTTGAAATATTCAACTAGGGCTGCAAAGCGATCGTCAGCCTCTGCACCTATCAGAAATTCAAAGCGGCTAAAGCGAGGCCAAGCGACTACCAGCCACGCGTCACTCGGCGCCTCTACTCTCGGAGAACTCTCGCACGCAAACGCGTCCGAGGGAAACTGGAAGAGCAGATCACGCCCCATTCGGCCACTGGCAGCTTCTAAGAGAGTGTGCGCCCGATGCGCAAGGTCGCCGCGGAGCGCAGCAAGAGCTTGGATGCGGGCAAGCTCGTCCACGGCAGCGACATGCGCAGGTTCAAGCGCCCATCCAGGCGCAGCCTCATAGACCAGATTGTCCGGGCGTTCCAACGTGTCGACAATGCGCCGGTCAATTATAGCGGCGAGTCTTTCATCTCCCCTCGGGTCACACCCGAAGTCACGAAGAACCACCGCCGCCTTAGCTCGAGCGGTCGACACGGCCCGCTGACCACTCCAAGTTGGAAGGAAGGCCTTGCAGCAACGCTCGAACAGTTCTCGCACATTCCCATTCTGTGCGGCAACGACGCCCGTTTCGATGCACTCGAACACCGACTGGCGAATCTCCTGGATTCGGCTCCAAGGAGGTACTCCTTGGTCCCGAATTGGCGCGCCTGCCCTCTTGGGCCCATACCACTGCACCAAGCCATGATGGCTCCGGACCACAATGAGGGGCCAGTCCCGCCCTTCATCGGAAGTCGCCAATGCCCACAGCGCCAACATCGCGGTTGAGGGAGCACCCTCCCCGCCCATGGGCACAGGAGTGCCCATGTCCTCCAGCCCTCCGCTCTCCTGGCGCGACAAACATTGGTAGGCAGTTGGCAGGGGCATACCAAGCTCTTCGCGCACTTTAAGGACACGTACAAAATATTCGTGGCAGACAGGCAATGGTTTCCTCGTGAGGTAGTAGAACTCCGTTCCGTGGTAGAGCGAGCAGTCGAAGACATCCGCGTCCTTCACGAGTTCGACATGCGGCGAGTTAGAGTAGATGTGCTTGTCTGAGTGGTTCGCGACCATGTCTGATACGAGCCGGATCTCCGCGTCGGAGAATCGACCATGACTCACGAGGATTTCGCGGACGAGCGGCGCTCCAAGCTGGGCGTGATTACTGTACTTGCCTGTTTTGATGACATAGTAATCGTGAAGCGCGCCTGCGACTCGGGCGAGTTCGACGTCAACTCCACGCTTCTCAGCCAAGACGTGCATGAATGCCTTGCAGGTTGAGCTATGCATAAGTTCCCATGCCTGGGAGCTCTCTCGGATATCGTCCGGGATATTGGTGTGGACGAGTTGATCCACCACGAACCGTTCCACCCACTCCGCTCTCGTGAGGTGTTCGCCCTTAAAGTGATGGTATTCGCGATCAATCCGCATATTATGTTCTCCCCATGTCCTTTACCTTACATCCCTGGCTGCAGCGCGATCGCTTGGTGATGAACAATTGGCCTTGCCTGAAGGATATAGATGTCACCTTCGTGATCGACGGTCCATTCGACGTCCATAGGCCGCCGGAATCGCTCCAGACGCTCTACTATTACACACTTCCTCACAACTTCTGCAAGAGTTTGAAGCGAAAACGGCGCGGCCTCGGTCCGCTCGGCAAACTCCTTGAAAGGCTCGCGACCGTTCCAGAAGAGGCTATCAAAATCGCGACAGTTCGCGCTGACAGCAACTACCGGCTCATCCTTCGTAAAGACGATCTCATTGTTCGACTTTCCATCAACGACGGTTCCACACTGCCCCCTTGCAAAGTTCAGAAGGACGTACTGGTCACATACAGCATTGTTGGTGCTGGTCATTGCAACTCCGGAAAGGGCGCCCTGGACCTCCCACTGTATGACGCATGCCATCTTGATGCTCGAAAATGGAATCCCCTGGTTTGCACAATACGCTTGAACATTTTCCGTTCGCGATGACATTAGCACTCTGCGGACGGCGCGGACGACGGAATACGTGTCAGGCGTTACGCCTGTCACTGTGTCAAACACTCCGGGGAAGCCTGACTCTGTTCCATCCTCGAGGTTTCCACTGCTACGGACTACGAGCCGCGCGTACTTGGGCTTTCCGGCGGAACATCCCCGTAGCCGGTCCAGAGCGGGCAAAAGAGTTTCCTCTGTCAGCTGATCTAGCAAACTGGGGCCAGCATCCACCGAATCAACCCACGCGACGACATCGTGACGCAGGCCTATTCCCGGCGGAACTTCGAGGGCACCGTTCCCTTCGTTGGCCAAGAGGACGAGGCCGGCCATCTTCCCGCCGAATGAAGCCTGCAACGCAATTAAATCGCTCTGGCTCAACTTACCTTCTGTTGGTTTGTGTATGGGTAACCAATCTTGGTTTTGGAAGTCGGTCATGTTACCTCCTACTTTGCCGCCTGGAGAACTTGCAGTGTGCCGCTATTCGAATCCAGTCGCACTGTGGCCCCTTGTAGAGCAGGATCGACCGCACCCTCGGCGTGAATAATGAGGGGCTTCTTCATTTGGCTGCACGATAGATACGCATGACTAGCCTGCCCACCCTCCACTGTGGCGATCCCTTGCACGCGTGACATGATCCCGAGCCATTCAGGGCTGGTCATATAAGTGATAAGAATTGAGTTTCCGCCTGGTGGGATACGAAGCGCGTCATGATACGTTTCACACACATACGCCACGCCTTCTATGGCACCATAGCCGTTCCCGGTCCCCATGATGATTCGACCAGGTTCAGAGCGAGCTGCGGCCTTCTCAAGATGTGCTCCGATCCCGCCGAAAGCCAAAGCAGCGAGGTCCGGCTCGTAGAGGCATTGGAGGTTGTCCTCTCCAGCCTTCCAGAGTGCGACCATCCCTCGCCGCCGATCTAGAAGCATTGGAACCGGTTTTCCGCGCATGAATCCCGCCACTTCGCGAGGAAGGAGATTGCGAACATCCGAGAGCGCCACGTGCCGCCGACGTGCCGTCTCACGAAGAAGAATTTCCAAATGATGGTTCGCAAGCAAGTTGGTTCGCTTGCGGTCATCTTTGAACTCGGCCATCCGATCCCAGAGTTCGATAAGTATAGTGGCATCGTTGTCGTGACGGGCGGACTGCTGCACTTTTCGTCTTGCGTACTCCCGCAGACGGCCCTCGAGATGTCCTTCCAGGTGCTCTGAGCCCCCTTTGCGCAGGAGTTCGCAGTGGTCCAAAACAACAGCACATGCCTCGCCGAAGGTGAGCGATCCCGAGCGATAGTAGTTGTTCCGAATCCAGAAGTAGTCGCACCGAAATTTGTCGATGAGCGTCGCTAGATCTTGGTTCGTCTGTGCAAATTCTATGAATGCTGCTACATCTCGTTCGAGCAGTGCCGTTGTTGCTCTTAGGTCATCTAGTGCCTTACCGACGATCGCTTCCAGCGAATCCTTAACTTCAATTTCCATAGTCCGCTCTGGCACTTTCGTTATACAGGACAGTGCCCGCGCGTCACCAAAAACATCCCGTGCCCGTGCCTCGGCGAAGTATTCGAGGGGTTCAATGACGTAGTTTGGTCGCCACCATTTAACGTACGCCCCTCGAAACTCCTCGTAAAGATCTGCGAGATGGTCATCGGCCATGCAGTCGACGCCCCCGCGTGGAATACGAGCGAGCGTCTCGTCCAGAGAGCAAGTGGCCAGCTTGACGTGTTCGAAGAACCTAGCTACCCCTACTTCCGAGATACGCCGAAAACATTGCTCGCCTACTTGTACTAATTCGGAGAGCCCAGACAACCACGTGCCACGGAGACGCCCTTCCCGCCGATTACGCTCAGGCAGAAAGAGCACCCAAGTCGTCGGCCACGAAGTGCCGACTTCTGGGTGTTGGTCCATGGTCATTGCGCCCTCGAGAGTGAGAGTGAGCGGTAGAACCGCAGATTCTCTTGGCCCCCACTGGAAAAAGCGTCCGTTGCCATTGTCCATCTCCACCTCCGGTTTAGGACCCACGGCTCAGGCCCTTGAGCAAGAAGTGTGCCGAAAAATTTAGTTCGCCTATCCTCTTGTTTACAAGAGACTTACGCGAGGAGATCGCTTTGCTATTTATGAATAATATATAAACGAAGTACTGGCCCGCCAGGCCGAGGCCGGATAGGTGCGGTAGCTGAGTAGCGATGTGGAAGGGAGGGATATGGTAAGCGATGACGCCCGAGTGCAGTGGTTTTTAGGGTAGTGGTTCGCGTGCTCTCTTCGTCCGCACGCCACCATCGCGCGAGACCGCCTTTGGTGGTTCAGTATATTTACCTCAACTGACTGGATCTAAACGAGATATCTGGAAGCCAGATTTTTCGGCACGCTTCTTGCTAGGGACCGGCCTCGGGTCGAAAAGGAGACGAACCATGTGGCGCTGCATGACAGAGATCTTTGCTCTATCACTGGCACTCCTGCTTACTAGTTGCTCCCAGAAAACAGAAGGGCCAGCAGTCGGCATAATGGAGCCTGAGACAGGGCAAAACTCCGTCTACGGATCTCCCGCGGCCAATGGCGCCCTACTGGCTCTTGAACAGGCAAAGTCGGAAGGTGTCACCTTCAGCATACTCGGTCCCGAGGATATAGCAGCAGGAGGAGAGCTTGCGCGGCAAGCATATAGCCGCCTTATGCGCTACAATCCTGTAGCTATTGTGGGTCCAGGAATCTCAAATGACATGCTCCTTGTCGGACCTCTTGCGCAGCGAGATGGCGTTGTAATGATTGGAACCACTTGTGAGAACGTTAAAATCAGCGAAATCGGAGACTATGTCTTCCGGGTTTACCCTAGTTATCTTGGGATTGCTAACGATCTTGCTGAATTTGCGGTGAGGGACCGAGGTAGTCGCCGAATTGCAATCATAGCCGAGCGCTCGAATTTTGGGCGAGATTTTACTCACATTTTCCAGCAACGAGCCCAAGCTATCGGAGGCCGAGTTAGTAAAATTATAGAGCATGCGCCGGAAGAAAATGACTTTAGGGGCCAGATCATCGAATTGCTTGCCTCCAACCCCGACTCCGTTCTTATGTCTTCACAGGTAGCTCAGATGCAGGCCATTCTGCGGCAAATACGCGAGGCAGGATACACTGGGTTAATTCTAGCTCCCTCGAGTTTTTACGATCAGGAAAGCGTCAGCGCGGTTGGAACTCCTGCGCTAGGGATGATCGTAGCCGCATATGCATTCGACATCTCTTCCCAGGATCCCAAGGTGGTTTCCTTTCGGGATTCCTACCGAGCGCGCTTTGGTGCGGAGGCGCCTCAGTGGGCGGCTTATGGATGGGATGCGGCATTACCCATCATCGAGGCGATCCGGTCTGGCGCAAGAACTTCCCTTGAAATAAGAGACTACATTAGCCGAAAGCCCCAGTTCTCTGGGCTGACTGGGAACTTCCATTTCGACCAAAATGGAGATGTGGCGCTTCCGGGTCGAATCTATGAGGTAACTGCTAATCTAGATTTCAGGGTGATCAGATGAACTCGCTGGACCTATGGCTCGCCAGAAGCGTTCTTGTGATCCAGTACGCGGCAGCTCTAGCAGCTCTGGCCATTCCTCTTTCACTGTCTCTCCGAGTCAACAAGTTTCTAAATTTTCACCTAGCCTCGACATATATTGCAGGTGGTTATCTGGCATATGTAGGAAGCAAGCTCTCAACAGACGTGGCTCTGGCCTTCAGTTTTTCTGTGTTAGCTGCGAGTATTGTCGGTGGCAGCTTGTCGGTGCTACTTTTGATGTTAAATGAAAATATTGGTATCGAAACAGCTCCGGCGGATGCGCACCTTGTATTCTCACTGTTCCTGTTCCTCGCAGTGCAGGCGTTGGCTGTTGCGGTATTCGGTCCTAGAACCCTATTAGCGGCGACTGCTGAGCAGGCAGGGGCGGAAACGCTAGGAGTGGCACGGTGGGCTGTCGTTTCTTTTGTCATTCTTGGGCTAGGCTGCCTCAAACTTCTCCGCAACACTCTTTTTGGCCTACGCTGGGTCGCGGCTGCCGATAATCCTAGCCTTGCTGCTGATCAAGGGATACCTGTTACTCGCCTCCGCCGGCAGACAGCAATGGCGGCTGGTGCCGCAACAGCTTTCGCTGGATGCTTGCAGGCTTGGGACACTGGCGTGCAACCCTACTCTAACCTTTTTTTGAATGCAGTGTTTGGGCTTCTTGCGGGAGGCGCTTTTTCTCCATTAGGCGCAGCAGCTGGCTGCCTTATTCTCGCAACAGTCCGCCAGACTTCCTTTGGTCTCAATGTCTATCGAGGGGAAGAAGTCCTAATAGCACTGTGCCTGATTTGTATTCTGGTCGTTAGGCCCCGGGGTCTCTTTCCCACCAAGTCTCGGACTGGCGATCTGATTTCCGAGTAATATCTATGCAAAACTGGATAATAGATTCCATAATAATCGCAATCCCATCCGGAATGTTGGCTTTATCCTATTATCCGATCACCGGCCTGACAAGGACAGTACCTCTCTGTAACGCAGCCTGGGCTGCAGTGGCTGCTTATGGAGCGGTCCTCCTAGCCAAACTCGGAGTGGTGCCACCATTCGCCATCGCAATTTCGCTGGTGGCATCTATGGGTGCAGCCCTTCTCACCTATCTTGTCGCTTTTCGAGCTAAGGGATTCGTCCAAGTCATGGTAACAGCAGCAAGCGGCTCCCTGATCATCGGGTCGATTTCCGTAATGGACAAGGTAACCGGTGGGGAGCAAGGACTCCTAGTCTCCCCAGGGTTGCTAAAGCTCGAACGCTTTGGCACTTTGGCCGTATTTATCACACTGCTCACATTATCTTCGCTTGCTATAGTAGCTTGCTCACATACCGTTCTAGCAGCCAGGCTTGTTGCACTGCGAAGGCTGGAAGTGCTGATCTCACTGGCTGGATTCTCGACACGATACTTGCGCGCTATTTCTTTTGGTGCATCAGGCTTACTGGCAGGAATCTCGGGAGTATTGGTCGCGCTCTCCTCTCCTGCCTTGACCCCTATGCTTTTTAATCTTCAGATCTCGATTTCCGTGCTAGCAGTTTTCATTCTTTCTGGCGGATTGAGTTTCCCTCCGAGAATCATACGGCTCGCCTCTATCCAGATCCTTGTTAGCTTTATCCTGCAAATTCTACAGCGATCGATCGCTCTTTCACCGTCTGTAATCTTCTCGATCTACTACGCACTGCTTGCGGGATTATTGTTTGTTAGCCTTTATCGAAGGGAAAGAGAAAGTGCTTGAGGCAAGAGACCTTCGCTGGCGAGTTGGCGACGAATGCAAGGGGCCTTTAAGCTTCATGCTCAGGCCTAGGGAGATACTTGTGATTTCAGGCCGCAATGGAAGCGGGAAATCCACTCTGCTCGACGTCATATCTGGATTTGCCTCCCCGCTCGCCGGAAATCTGTTCTTAAATGGAATGCAGATCACATCCAGGCCACCCTGGAAGAGGGCAACCTACGGGCTTAGGCGCCTCCTACAGACTCCGCCCGCTCCTGAGCCGGAACTTTCCGTAAAGGCTTTTCTGTCCATTCATGCTGAGGTCGGTACCTTCGGACTGTTTAATTCACTCACCCTGACCGACCGTATGAAACAGCTCATCTCTCTCTTGGAGCTTGATTTTGCCTTATCCAAGCCCCTCTCTAATCTATCATATGGCTCATGGAGATTGATACAGATCGTAGCAATTTTGTCCCTCCCGAGAGGTATTTTGCTACTCGATGAACCCTTTGCAGGGATAGACCCGCGACGAAAATCGATCGTCCTTGGCGAAATACAAGAATATGCTAAGTGTGGCGGATGCGCTGTAATAGCAACTCATCCGCTAGACCCAGTAGATGATATGGCATCGAAATCAATAGAGCTGTCATCCGATGTTAATTAAACTTGCTATAGAGATTGAATCTCTTTCCGTTTCGTACGAAGAGGAGTCCTCGACACTTCCGTTGACTGCCCGTCTTTCCTTAGGAGATCAATTGCTTCTAACCGGTGGTAATGCCTCCGGAAAAACAACCTTGCTTCGAGGATTGCACTCCATCCTTGCAGGAGCGCCTCTGCCGGGTGGCACTCTAGCTGTTTCGGGCTTGGTGAGGGTTTTCCAAGAAGGCGAGCTGGTCCTGAGTTTCCCTCCTGCTATTGACTCGATAACCTCGAATAGGCCAAAGTTTTCAGCGCTGTTGAAGAGAGATTCAACTCCTCCTGTGCATCTCTCATTGACGGCCCTAGAGAATGTTCGACTTGCCGCAGCCTCCCTGGCAGTCGGTGCAGACCGGAACGATTCCGGCTACCTTGACTTAGTGGGGCTGGCGCCTCGGCTAGCACATCAGAAGGCGGCCGTGATGTCGGGAGGGGAACGAGCCAAGCTAGCTCTTGCGGCTATTCTTGCGTCGGGTAGGCCAATCTTACTCATTGACGAACCGCTGGTTGGACTTGACGCCTCAAGCCGCGAGTCGGTTTTAATGACTCTTGCCCATCTCCGTAGCGATAAGCGAGTAACTACTATCATTGCAGATCAGTTGGAAACCCCCTATTCTGGGGAGGGATCAAAAATTCACCACTGTGCGTTCTTATCAAAGGAGAGATCCAATGAGTGAGAAAGGGCTTTTGGTTGAAGTGCGAGTTGAAGAGGAGGAGGTCTATCTACCCAAAATCGCTGAGATGTCTCTGAATTTTGCTTCAATAGACGGACTAAGCATGACAGGCGCAAAAGCTTTCCGTCTGGCAGATGACCTTGAAGAGCGTATCCAGAAAGCTGCAAATCATCGATTTGGGCGGAATATCGTCAAAGTCACCTGCTACTCGGTTCGACCTGGTTCGCTGATCATCGATCTGGCTCTAACTGCGATATGGATGGGAGCCACCGCCAAGGGAACAGTCTATTTCTTGAGTAACTACGCCAAGACTCGAGAGGGAGTTCTTCTGTTGGCTCAGGATCTGCGTAATATGAGATCTCTGTACAAGATAGTAACGAGCTACTTATCGAAGTCGAAGTCGAAAAAGAAGCTCTCTAGCAGCCACGAGGAGAAGCGCCGGCTCCAACAGACAATGGGGGATGAGTGAAAAAAGGGTTGTTACGGGAGGGCGGGAGGCTTCATAATGGGAGGGGTGCGGCTCTTTTGGAACGGCCGTTTCGCACGCGAGCTAAGCCAAAAGAGCCGCACCTTAATGGGACTCGTTCAGGGAATCATGACTTCGCCTCAGCTTCTTAGGGTCGCCGGTGGCCACCGCCCGCCGCTTGGCTCCCTCTCTCTTTGCTGAAGCTCCGACTGACTCCGAGCCGGTTTACTCGGGGAGTAAGATAGGTTTCCCTTGATGATCATCGCTTCTGGAAGGGGAACTGGCATGCGCGCTCTTTATCACTTCAAGAGCTATATCGGGAGTCACTTTTTCACCTCTGTGGAGCGACTCACGTTGTGTCGTCAGGACTATCTTTCTGATTTCTGCAAGAGAATAGCTGCGGCCATCGATCGGAAATTCCTCACGCATTGTGTTGACGAACTCGGGGACGAACGGCTCAACCAAGCGCGGCGTGACATAGCCCAGATAGAAAGAGTATGCTGCCCAGATTTCTGATCCTGTGAGACGCGGGATCTCGATGACAGGGTCAAGCCTCCCCGGGCGTTGGAGGGCAGGATCAACTGAGTCTTTGGTCTGGGCGGTTGCGGCTACTATTACTCGCCCGTGGCACCGCAGGTTAAGATCACTTAAGGCCGTTAGAAGAGGGGGGACCGACTCGCGGGGAGAAATATCACCATCAGAAAGGCGAGGCCGAGCAAGTTGATCAATTTCGTCTATCATGACTAGCGTAGGCCCGACTTTTGGAAGTGCTGGGTCGTTTCGCTTAAAGCGGTCATCGAACCACTTGACTATCAGGCGCGCCGTCTTGCCTGGGTGTTCGCTGACGAGTTCAGCGGCAGTCATCAGGTGAAAAAGATTAGCAGGCCTCATCGGAGTCATTTTAGTGTTTCGTGTCCGCGGCTCTCCTCTTTCGGACTCAGGTGAGTTCTCGCTAACCAGAGTTCCGCATAGGGTATTGGCGAGAGCGGCACATACGAAGGTCTTGCCGGTGCCAGGGGGTCCCACAAAGAGCGGCCACCAATTGATCTCGTCAACCAAACCGTACATTCGTGCCCAGAATATTTCTGGCCATCGAGGAGAAAGTGTATCTTGAATGATTTTAACAACCTTTGGAAGCGGGACATCCTTGAGCAGCGGGGGGATCTTGTTGAATGCTTCGGTCCAATTTCCGAGTCGATCTTCCGGAGGGTGCACTATCTTGTACCCGAGTTCTAAGGGACTCAGAATCTCGTGCATGGCACTTGCGACATGATGTACAAGTGCTTTAACTTGGGATCTAGCGTCATCAAGCTCGTTGCCAATTTCAAGCGCCGGGAGCCCAGATGACAGACGGATCACACCCCAGCAGTAGCAAGGGTGACGATTTTTTTGCGGCTTTGATTCTCCTTGCGCACAGATTATAGGGTATACCTCATAGGTTCTGAGCATTTCGGATCTTAGAACGTTTTTGGCAAAATTGTAAGATCGCAGGCGGGAACTCTCGCTCAGCGAGTGTTCTCCACTGAGATCTGCAAAAATCTTGGTACTGCCTTCAAGGATGGCGCGCCTGAGGAGGCTGTGCTCGGTCTCGTAGTAAACTCTCAGGCTCGCGGCGGAAATGTCAGGCTTGCCGTAGAGAGCCTCTATATCCTTGCCCGCGGATGAGAGTATCACTGTAAGCTTCGACAAGGGTATTTCATTCCGAAGCACTTGGCTGAGCTGGACTGCATCTCTTCTCCCTAGCCGCTCGTACTCAAGCACATCACAGACCAGTTTCTTGTGCCGCGATTGGAAGTTTGCGACAAAAGCCTCGAGCGCTTCTTGGATTGTTTTGGCAGCTTGCTCAGGAGCCCATGGGAGGTGTGAATTTCCCAGGACCATTTCGCTTCGGCTCTGTAAGGTAGTTTGCCACTTAGCCCCGGAGTCCACCATAGAGGCCTCTATCTCCGCAGCGCCAAGAATAGATCCTCCCTCCAACACCGACTCCAGGCTGCCGCGGCCGCATTTCCATTCCCCCTTATAGACTATTATAAAATCCTCTGAAAAAGCCTTCTGGTCACGAACAATCTTCAGAATTTTTCCTCCTGCAAGTTTGCCGCTACGACTCGCGAAACTAATGCGTTCGGGATGGAACTTGAAAAGATTGTCGATTAGCTGGGAGAGCGTCGCCCCCTCAGAGTACGCTTTATGGGGTGGTTCAATAAATTCGGACGTTTTCGCGGCTTCACGGTTGGCGAGTTGTTCCCCCAAGAGTTTCTTCTCTTCTGGGCTGACCTTCGTTGTAGCATGCGCACGGAGCCAAAGATGAATCGGAAACTGGCATCGTGATTGAATTTCGTACGCTTCGCGCAGCGATTCTTTTTCATCAATGCAGACGACGATCGGGAAGCGTCGTTGATTTCCCATAGAGACCTCACGATATGGTAATTGAGACGATCTTTACGCGATAGTTTACCCGGTCACCCCGCGCCTGACAAGGCTTCCTAGAATAATGGTGGCCAGCCCGCAAGCGCTGCAGGAGTGAGATGCGTAAACTCAGAGGAGAGATGGGCAAAGTGTTTTGTTTTGCGAAGACAGCTCGGACCTCGAGGAGCAAGTCCTCTCTAGGCCCTCTCGAGCCGTTCGTCCCCACCCCGAGCCCCCTCCACTCTTTCTCGTCGTTTTGGTTACGCCTTCCGAGAATCTAAGTTGCCTGCACTGGCCACGTGCTGCGCCAAGCCCCTCGACATGCTCTTATAGACCCCTTGGCGAGAGAAAGGTTGACAGACAAGATCCTCATTCCCCATCCGAGACCATCGAGCCGGGAGATTGAAAGGAGCTGAAGTGGCCCGCGAGTACAGGACGCGAGACCGACTGCTGCTGCGGGTCGCGTGGCGCGGCTGCTGGCGTCAGAGATCGGGCCCGCTGGAGGCGGAGGGGGTGGTGTGGCACGAGGCGATTCGAATCAGACGTTCAGCATCTGGTCCAGCACAGCACAATCGGGCCAGGACCTGCGTTTGCCGCTACTGGCTAGATCGGCCCGTCTCACGCATGCTCGGTGCCTGGCCGACGACCAGGCCGGCCGGCGGTTTCTGTGGGGGCGGGCGCTAACGCGGGGGGGCGGTGCGGAAGACCCTTCATCGGCGCTGAGAGGAGGAGGGGATCGCGGCGGGCGGCCAACGGCTGTCGCCGCACATACTGAGGCACAGCGTACTAGGTCGATAGCGACGACCGAGCGGTACCTGCATGCGAACGTTGCCTGGGCGTTGTGGGCGCGGAACAGCGCGCTGGAAGGTCGCTCGCGGGCGAAGGCGGTGGAGGTCCGGCCGGCGATGGAGCAGATCATGGGCGAGCTCCGGGAGATGGTTGGGCCTCGGAGTGACGGAAGCCGGACACACCCCCACCCTTGACCTCACCCCCTGGCCCCTTCCATCGCGCACCCGCCGGCCGAGAGAGGGAGCTGACGGGACTCTGATCGGCTTTCGCCGCATGAAGGCTTTTCAGTGCGTGGGGAGCGATCCCGCCGAGCTGTGCTGGCTCCTGATCGCTCCTGACCGCTCCTGACTTGGTCCACTTGACAGACTCTGGCCTTGCCAGACAGGGTGTCTCTATGGACACAAAAGCCCAATCCGCCAAGGCTCCCGGAGCAGAGGGTGACCGCGATCATCCCGATGACATCGAAGCACCTCGCGGCGCGGACGAGTGGACGGATGACATAGCCATTCTTGATGCTTGGATGTCGTCTCTGGTCAGCGTTCGCGGGCGCTCGAAGGCGACCGCCTGGAGATACCGGCGGCTCGTGGAACGGCTGCTCGACGATGTGGCGCAGCCGATTGCGCAGCTCGATCAAAGGCTGATCGAGAGGCATCTGCGGCGCCTGCACGTGGCGGGGTGCGGGGAGAGTGTTCGCCGCGGGGTCGTCGTGGCGATCCGGAGCCTGGGCGAATGGTGTCTGGCGCATGGGATCGTCGAGAGCAACCCGGGCGCTTCGCTGTCGGGGCCGCGGCCCTACCGGCGGGAGATCAAGGTGTTGACTGTCGCAGAGGTGGAACGTCTTCTCTGGGGAGACTCGCCGGGGACGCTACCGCGGGATCCTCTGGAGATGCGAAACCGGGTGTTGCTGGGGGTGGCATATGTAGCGGGGCTGCGGGCGTCGGAGATCGGTCCTCTGGAGGCGGAGGGGGTGGTGTGGCACGAGACCGGCCAGATCTTCAGCATTCTGGTGCGGCGCGGGAAGGGCTCGGGCCAGGATATGCGCCTGCCGCTGGACCGGCCGGTCTCTCGGATGCTCGGGGTGTGGCTGGCGGCCCGGGGTTCTGGAAATGGAGGGGGGCGGTTTCTGTGGGGGCGGCCGCTGACGCGAGGGGCGGTGCGGAACATTTTTCTCGATCGTTGTGCGGAGGTGGGGATCGCGGCAACGGGACGGCGGCTGTCGCCGCACATCCTTCGACATAGCGTCGCAACCCATTTGCTGCAGGAGGGCGTGGACATCCGCCAGGTTCAGCTCCTTCTGCGGCACCGGTCGATCGCGACGACGGAGATGTATCTGCATGCGGATGTGGATCGGCTGGGGTCGGTGTTGATCCGGAAGAGTCCTCTGGAGCGGGGGCGGCGGAAGAAGGTGGCTCCGCTGCGGCCGGCGCTGGAGCAGCTCCTTGGCGAGCTCCGGGGGTTGGGACGGCCGACCTGAAGCGGACGAGACACGGACTCACACGGACTGGCACAGACCAGACACGGACGGAGACTCCCCCGCCCGGACCCCTCACCCCCTGTCCCCCCTCTCCCATCGCCCCCCCGCCGCCGGGAGAGGGGGGACCGCCTTCCGGACCCTCGTCCCTTGGCCCCTCTCCCATCCGCACTGACGCCCGCGCGGGAGAGGGGAAATGCCGCCCAAAGACCGACCTGACGGCGGACTGACCAAAACTCACGTTCTGATCAGTGGTTTTTCCGGCCGGGCGGCGTTGCGGAAATGCAGGCGCGGCGGGGTTTTGCTGGCGCTCATCCGTTGCGGAATCCCTCTCTCGGGCGGTGGAAGTGCGGAAAACGAAACCAGTTCCGTTTTTTGCGACGCGGAAAGGCCCGCCGGGCTTGGATTTGCTTGATCCGGAGGGGGTCGGATTCGTGGTTTAAACCCGCGCGGGAAAGCAACCGCGGGAACCGGTTTGGACGGGGGTGGTTGGGGGGGCGCCGAGAGTGTCGTGGAGACGGCGGCTCCGTGGACCTCACCCCCTCGGTCCCCCTCTCCCATCGCCCCCCCCGCCGGCCGGGAGAGGGGGAGGTCGCGAGATCGAACGTCCGGATGAGATCGGCGAAGCCGGACCCTGTGGGGCGGGGGCCCCGTCAGCGCGCTTCAGAGTTTCGGGATGCGTGTCTTCGGGAGGCCCGGGTTGGTGCCCGCCCCTGGTTTCACATAAAAGGCCTTTTATGTAAAGGCGAAGCCCGGAGGCGGGGAGTGGCGCGCAGGGCGGGGTTCGGGACAAGGCTGCCTTTCCGGAATCCCCGCCCTGCGTTTGCGCCGCCCCCGCCGGAGCCAGGGGCGGGCAGCTCCCGGGCCGTCGGGCGGGGGAAAGCTCCGGAATGCCACGGACGCTGCGGGGCCATGGGTGGGGGAAGCTCAGGTGGGCGGCGGGCTGGGGAATGGGGCGAAGCCCCGCCATTGCAGGATGGAGACTCCGACGACGAAGAGGCTGAGCGGAGAGAGGGGGGCAGTTTGGCCCGCAGCGCTTTATCGCGGGTCCAATCTGCGGGGCGGAAGGCGGCAGGCCACGAAGGCCCTACCGACGATGGAGCGAGTACGGCGGAGTCGCACGGAGCTGCATCGGCGGGGCACGGCGGCTGGCAGGGGAAAAACTCAAGAGGGCGGGCGGGTGTGGATTGGGAGTGTGCGTCCTGGAGGACCGGAGGCCGGCTGTTTCGGCCGCAGGCTCCAGGACGGACACCCCGGCCTTGTGGATCAGGACGGCGCCGTCGTCGGCGAGGAGATGATCGAGCGCGGGCGGGAGCAGTTCGGCGAGCAGCTCGCGCGGAGCCGATCTGCGGGGCGGGAAGGTACCGGGACCACGACCGCCTCACCGCCGGTGTAGCTCCGGTCGGCGGGGAGGGCGGGTGGCGGGCCGAGCCGGAGCTTCTCCGGCGAGGCACTCCGGCTCGCAGGAGAGGGGGTGGGGCCCGTATCGTGCCCGGTCCGATGGCAGGAACAAGCGATGAGGTTTCGCACCGTGCGGGCCCCGGGGGAGGTTGGCGTCCCCACGGAGGCCGGAGCTCGAGAGGTGGAGCTTGCGCAGCTTGGACGGGGGGAAGGTGCCGACCTCCACGGCCGGTGGACCTTGAGCGGTGGGTGGATGGGTAGTTGTCCCACGGCGGCCAGGTGCTTGCGCGGTGGAGCTTGCGTCAGCTGGCCGGGGGAAGCTGGTGGTCTGCGGCCGGTGGACCTTGAGCGGGTGGGCGGATGGGTCGTCATCCCACGGTGGCCGGAGTTCGCGCGGGGGCGATTGCGTCCAGCGCGGACGGGGGGAAGCTGGTCATCCCGGCGGCGGATCGATCTTGAGCGCAGCAGTTCGGCGGAGCCGATCTGCGGGGGAAAGGTGCTGTCGCCGCGGCGGCTGAGCCGCCGGTTGAGCGGGGGGACGGTGGGTGCAGAGCTGAACCGGCGGGGCAAGGTGACTGGCAGGCGGGCGGTGGGGCTCGTCCGTGCTCGGTCCACCGCTGGGAACAGGCGATGCGGCTTTACACGGTACGAGCCCCGGGGGAAGGCTGCCGTCCGCGCGGAGGCCGGAGCTCGCGCGGGGGCAATTGCGTCAGCGATGCGGGGGGACGCTGGTCATCCCGGCGGCGGATCGATCTTGTGCGCAGCAGTTCGGTGAAGCCGATCTGCGGGGGAAAGGTGCGTGGTCGTGGAGGCTGAGCCGCCGGTTGAGCGGGGGGAACGGTGGGTGCAGGAGCTGAACCGGCGGGGCAAGGTGGCTGACAGGCGGGGGGCGTTTGCGTCAGCGAGCACGGGGGAAGCTGGTCATCCCGGCGGTGGCTCGATATTGAGCGCAGCAGTTCGGCGGAGCCGATCTGCGGGGGGAAGGTGCGGGGCCGTGGCGGCTGAGCCGCCGGTTGAGCGGGGGGACGGTGGGTGTAGGAGCTGAACCGGCGGGGCAAGGTGGCTGGCAGGCGGGCGGTGGGGCTCGTCCGTGCTCGGTCCACCGCTGGGAACAGGCGATGCGGCTTTACACGGTACGAGCCCCGGGGGAAGGCTGCCGTCCGCGCGGAGGCCGGAGCTCGCGAGGGCGGGTGGATGGGTTGCCGTCCCCACGATGGCCGGAGCTCGCGAGGGGGCGTTTGCGTCAGCGCGGGCAGGAGGAAGCTGGTCATCCCGCGGACGGTGGAACTCGAGAGGGTGGGCGGATGGGTAGTCGTCCCACGGCAGCCGGAGCTCGCGAGGGGGCGATTGCGTCCAGCGCGGACGGTGGGAACCTGGCCGGACCACGGAAGGCGGAGCTTGAGCGGGGTGGGCGGTTGGGTAGTCGTCCGCTCGCGTGGCGGCCTGATGCTCGCGAGGGGGAGCTTGCGTCAGCGCGGACGGGGGGAACCTGGCCGGACCACGGAAGGCGGAGCTTGAGCGGGTGGGCGGTTGGGTAGTCGTCCGCTCGCGTGGCGGCCTGATGCTCGCGAGGGGGAGCTTGCGTCAGCGCGGACGGGCGGACGCTGGTCATCCCGCGGCGCGGGTGGAGCTTGAGCGGGTGGTGGGAGGGTTCGTCGTCCCGAGGCGGCCGAGCTCGCGCGGGTGGCCGGGAGGGAGTCGTCCTCCGAGTTCCGAGGCCCGGGAATATAGAGAAGTGTCGATTTGCGGTTTTCTTCCTTCTCTTCTTTCTCTTTGGCTCCTCGTCGCCGAGGCTGTGCGTAGCTGTGGGAATCCCGGGGGCGGTGGATGGAGGCCGGGATTTCCAACGGTTGTGGGAAGGTCCGGGCGCGAGTGGCCGGTGGCCCGGAGCTTTCCACATCCGGTCAGCTTCCACAGCCTGGGAGGGGGAAAGCTTCGCCTGCCCGGGCGGCGCCGTAGAGTCGCCATGGCCCTGTCCAGGCCTGCGTGCGGGCCTGCGTGGCCGCGTGCGGACCTGCGTCCGGCTCCGCAGAGCCGCGTGCGGACTTGCGTGCGGCTCTGCGCGAGCCGCGTGCGGACCTGCGTGCGGCTCTGCGCGAGCCGCGTGCGGACCTGCGTGCGGCTCTGCGCGAGCCGCGTGCGGACCTGCGTGCGGCTTTGCGCGAGCCGCGTGCGGACCTGCGTGCGGCTTTGCGTGGCCGGGATCCTGCGACCCCCACCCCCCTCCTCCCCCTTCGGATCAGCTCTCTCGCGGATGGTGGAATTTTGGAGGCGGAACGAAACTTCATGAGGACTCGCATGACGATCTAAAATTTTCTCAAAGGACCTCAAGTGGAGCAGGAAGCGGGAATCGGAGGCATTGCAGCGAGCCCGAACCATAAAATGGTAGGCTGCCTATGCTGGTGCCGCTGGCAGGTAGGGCGCGCGCATCGGGCCGGTGAGTCGGCTGGGCACTTGCTGGCCGCGGCTGGACACTGTGATTGAGGCACCTACAGCGCTTGCAAGGCCCTCTACGTCGTTTTCCCGGCTTCCTTGATTCGGGGGGACAGCCAAGCAGCTCCACAGGCTCAGAGGAGCTGCCAGGCGGCTTGGCGTTGGTCGGACGGCTGGCGCATGACCGTGAAGCAACGGGTGAGAGCGAGGAAGAAGACGGCCGCGCCCCCTGAGCGGACACGGGCACGGCGCCCCCCGGGCGAGCTGCCTTTTTACGCTTTGTTACCCCTTAGTGACCCTGGAAGGCCATGGGAAAATTAAACCATTGGAAACAAATAACTTACGCACAGCGCCCGGGTGCGGGGGGAACTGGATGGAAAGTGATGGGAAGCTCGGCCCTGGCGCTAGGGTGACGGAGCGGCCTTCTCCTCCCAGGCGGAGGCGGCCTTCTGGCTTGAGCTCCGAGCCGGTGACCTCGAAGCCAAGGGAAACGCCGGTCAGGAGGCGGACGAAGCCGAAGGTGTAGAGCTGGCCGTCTTCGCTGGCGCGCCGGTTGGGACGAAGGCCCAGGCCGGTGCGGGTTTCGTCTTGCCAGAGGGTCGTGGGGTGGACGAAGTGGTCCGGCTCAGGCAGGCCTCCGGACCTCCAGGCAGCCAGCCCTGCGGGCGTGAGGAACCAGCCGGTCGCAGGGCGCGGCTCGACGCCTGGGGCTGGTGGATGCCACGGGGCACCGTCGGCTCCATGGGGCAGGAGCAGCGGGAGGCCCGCGGGATCGGAGCCGCCGCCCGCCAGCTCTCCGTGGGCTGGGCGGAAGCGGACAACGGTTTCGACGCGGCGCGCTTCGCCCTCGGCGTGCTTGCCTTCGATCACTCCGAGATCGGCCGGGGCCGGCAGAAGCGGTGCGTCCCCACGCAGGAGCCAGGGGCCACGCAGGCGCAGCGAGCCGAAGCCGCCCCAGGGGCCGAGCTCGGCGGCGTGGCCGTTGAGGCGCCGAGCCCAACTCGCCGCGTCGAGACCGGTGAGATCGATTCCGCCGTCCAGCAGCCGACGCGTCCTTACGGCCCCGTAGAGGGTCGAGGGATAGGGCGGGAACAGCGAGCGGAGATAGTGATCGCTCCCGCGCGTGCTCGGCTTTCCGTCCCGGAAGAAGAGGACGTCGTCAGGCTCCAGGCGGAAGGAGGTCCAGGGTTCCGAGATTGCGGCAAACGTCATGGCCGGTTGCCTCCCCGCTCGACCTCGTGGCCGAGGAAACGCGCGACGCGTAAGGCGCCGGTCCGCTCGTGAAGGAAAAACGGCACGAGGCGCTCGGCGAGCTCCTTCGCCTGGGCAACCGTGCCGGCATTGCGGGTGAGCCGTTCGGCGAGCCAGCCTTGCCAGCGCTCGCCGGCCTTCTCCTTGTCCTGAGCGAAAACCTTTTGCAACGTCCGCTCTTCGAGGCGGAGCGAGAACGTCTGTGAGGAGCTGAGCCCGCCCTGCCGCAGGAGATCAATGAGATTCTTCATCTCCTTGATCCAGTCCACATCCTCGCGCGACTTCCAGGGGAGGACGACATCGACCGGCGCGCCGCCGCGCTTCTCCAGACGGATGGCGAGAGCATCCCGCCCTCCCTTCCCCTTGGCGACCTCCTTCAGCAGCTTTTCGAGATCGTTCAGGAGCAGGCCGGCAGGGTGCCCTGAGTGAGCGAAGTAGATGGCGCCGGACATGGTGAGACGGTCCTGGTCCTCCTGCCGTACCAGGCAGGTGCGGGCCTTTTCGAAAGAATCGGTGTAGCGCTTCCGCAGCAGCTCGGCGACCGGAAGGGCGTCGCGCGGATCGCAGGCGAACAGCGCGTCATCGCCTCCGGCATAGAGGAGCTGCGGGGCCTTGTCTCCCTTGCACTTGTACTCACCTAAAGCCGACAGATTGAGCTCAGCCTTGTTAGGAGTTTTCAGGCCGCTGGCGAACTCGGTGAGCGCTTTCGAGACCTCGCGGTGAAACCGCTCCAGGTCACCTTGCACCACCGCGCCGGATCCGAGAGAAAGCAGGGTTCCCATGCGGTCGCCGTCGAGCTTGACCATGGCGATGTAGGGCTCGTCCTCGGTGGGCTGGAACTCGTCGAGCGCCAGGAAGCGCGACCGGCGGCGCTCGTCGGCCTCGACGTAGGTGAAAAACCTTTTGGTCGCGCAGACCAGACAGAGGCGGCTCTGGCTGTAGCGCAGGAAGCGGTCCGCTCCGTCCTTCCGCTCCTGGGCCACCTTCTCCGCGGAGCGCCAGGCAGCCTCCACCCGCCAGCGATTGCCGTCGGGCAGGGCGGTCCGCTCGCCGCAAATCGCACACTTTTCGCCCAGCTCGGCCGCCGGCTCGAAGGGGCGGAAGAGACGCGCGGCCGCATAGCGCCGGGCGCCCTCGAGGGCCGCCTGGGCATAGCCCTCGGGGCCGGGCGGCTCGGGGACCCAGGACCAGGCGATCTGCAGAAGACGGCCGGTCTGGTGCAGGAGCTCAGGAGACGGCTCGATGCCGTACTCGCTCAGAGCGTCCAGCGCCTGGCGCCCGATCAGATTCCAGACCCGCTCGACCTCGCCCTTCATTCGGACTGCAATCTCCTCCTCGCGGCCCGCGGGCACGCGGCAGACGAACCGGTTCGGCACGCCGTCGGGAATCGGCTCCCCCTTGGCGAGGAAAGGAAAGATCATTTGAGCCCGTGCGTCCGCCTCTTGGCGGATGACGCCCATGGCCTGGCGGACGAGGTGCGACAGGAGATGGCTGCCGGCCCATACGTCCGCGATCCGCCGCGCCTGGGCGATGAAGGTGTGGACCGGACCGATGCCAAACGTGAGGAGAGACGTTGCGCCGCTCACGAGACCTCCACGATTTTGTTTTTGCCGGCGAGGTCGTCCAGGAAGTGATCGACGATGCCGAGTTGCTGGGGCGTTGGACGCTGGAGCTTGAATGGTCTGTATTTGAATTTAAGAGCCTTGCCGTCCGGGAGGAGCTTGGACGGCAGATGCGTCAACACCGGCACGTAGAGCGAGCCGATCTTGGCCACGTGCAGGAGGAGCGGCGAGGCACGCCGGGCGTCGCCCGATCCCCCGCCCGAATCCCACATCACGGTTTCTTGGGTTCCGAAATGGACCGGCAGGCCGAATCCTGCACGATCGGGAATCTGACGGTTTGGATTGTGACGCATCCGCCCCTGTGGAGCCGCCCAGTCGTAGTCCCGGCCGGCGAGCCCGGGCCGGGGGTCTCCGGCAAACCCGTACCGCCGGCGGAAGGCGATCAGCCAAGCCCCCAACACGGTCATGGCCTCGGTCCAGCTTCGGCAGGCGTTGCGAGTAATGAAGATCCGCGATTGGGCGTTGAAACAGGTCCATTCCGTCGAGAGCCGGCCGGCCTCCCTGCTCCCAATTGCAGGAGGGCACGTGCCTGCTCGGTGAAATCTGTTCGATCGACGGGGACCGGCGTTCGTTGAAGTGATCCGAAGCCACGGCGGCTTCGCCCTCCGATCCCGCCGAGATGCAGCCAGGCCCAGAGGGCTTGATCGAAAAGGCGCCCGAGGTCCTTCGGAGGCTCACGCATCCAGAGCAGATCCATGCTCACCTGCTTTTCTGCCGGCAGATAGGGGCGCCTGAGTTGATTGCCGACAATCGGCCCGAATCCCAGGTAGTGGATCGGACGGGATGAGTCCGGCGCCAACCGGAGCCGCCGTAGCGTCGCGTCATCCCTCACGCCCCAAAGGCTTGCGATCTCTTCCGAGGTCAGCGCCGGGCCGAAGGTGCAGTGCCCTCCCCCAGCGACGGCGGCCGGCGTCTCGAACGTTCGGATGCGGAGGAGAGAGCCGCGTTCGGTGGAGCCGAACAGGAGATCCTCGGCGGCTCGGACCTTCTCCAGGTCGCCCCGGAAAGCGGCGCCCGCCACGGCCCGGAACCACCAGCGGAGATGTCCGCGGATGGACGCGGCGCGCCACTCCGCGGTGCCTTGCGTGCCCCCGAGGAAGCAGGGGGTGACGATCTCCAGATGGATTGTTTCTCGCTGCATCACGGTGTCTCCTCCGCGGGCTGGGTCAGTTACTCTTTGGGCTGGGGCTTCGGTTTGGGCTTGACCTCTTCGTCTCCGCGCGCACCGCCCCCTTTGGGATCCGTTGGCGGCGGATCACCTTCGTCCGGGGAAATAGCGCGACAGGGAGCCAGCGGAAGCACGAAATCCATATCCATGAGGAACCTCCTTGTGTCTCGACGGCGCGGGAGCGGCCGGCGATTTCGTCCTCTACTTCCTAGGACACAGGACGTGCCGATTTTGTTGGACGGATCTCCGTCATCCCTTGGGGCGGCTCGCCGCGGGGGTAGACGTGGACGGAGATCGTCCACTCGCCTTGCGGATCTCCGCCTACGATCAGAAGGATGGGCTCCGGACACTGGTATTCAGGCGCCGAGGAGATCTTCTTCATCTGCGCCGCGTCATCGGAGCTGGGATTTGGTGGACTTCCTGGATGGAGGTGCCATTCACCCAGGTAGTAGTCACGAGCTTTGCGCCACCGATCGAGAAGGAGGCTCTGCAGCCCAGCCATTCCCCGGCGGAACCAGGTCCTCCCAGCGGTGGAGTCACGAGGCGGACCGGTGACCTGATGCACGATCGCCAAATCGAGCGAGTCGGTGTAGCGCCCGATCAGGATCCCTCCGGTCTCGCGGTTGCCAATTTGGCGACAGAAGTGGAGAATCTCCGCAAGTCTCTCGCGCGGAAGGAGAACTCCAAATCGAAGGTCGCGAGTCCAGAGCTCCAGATCTCGCTCTTTAGCCATTGAGCACCTGGCGCACCGAGGTCCCTTCCTCATCGGTTTCGAACACCTGGAGGCGAGGCTCTCCAGGGTTCTGAGCCCAGCGATCAAGAGCCTTTACGGCGATCGCTGCAAAGAGCCGAATGCCGTCGACACGAGCAGGGAAAATGGGGGACCAGCACCCGATCGACTCCCATGGGAGGTCGTCCTCCCTGAGCTTCTCTCGATCCTCCAACAGCCATGGTTGAAGCCGCTCTAGCATGATCTGCCTGGGGAATCGTTCTCCCCGGGCCGCAAACAAGTAGAGCCTTTTGGCATATGGTCCGAGTGAAAGGGAGACCAAGTCCTTTTTCTCGGGCCAGGAGAAGTTGGCCAGTCTGGCCAACAGGTCATCGTCGGCTGTACAGTCCAGAACCAGATCCACATCGGCAATCGACTCGGCGTTGTCGGGTGGGAACCAACCCTCCACCGAATCGACTCGCGCATGTGGGTTGAGCTGATTCAGCCAGTCGGCCAGCGCCTTCGCCTTGCCCTTGCTGCCGACATCCGCCAGTGTGAGCGAGTGGCGAACCAGGTTTCCTGCCTGGAGGACGTCTTGATCCAGAATCTTGATTCTGTAGACACCTCCTCGCATGAGGAGCTCTGCGATGGCGGAACCGAGAGCGCCAGCGCCGATCAGCAGAATTGACCTGGATCGGAGCTCGGTGCTGAACCTCCCGCGGGTCGAGATCTCATCCTCGGCCCAGTTCTCGGTGCCGATCCATTCCAATTGCGACTGATCGAGAACGACCCGGCGATCTCGTATAACCCATCCGCCCTTTGGTCCGCGAAAGCCGTCGACGGTCTCTTCGCCTCGGGAGAGCGGGGGAAGCACGGCGCCGAGCCAGTGCATCCTCTCCGGCGGCTCACCAAAGCGACGAGGGATTGGGAAGCCGATGAGAAGCGTGTGCTGCAAGGCGTCCCGAAACCTCTTAGGCACCTGTCTCAGAAGCGAGCCAGGGTTGGTTCCTGCGCTCTGAACCGCCGTCCAAAGCTCTCTCCAGGTCGCCGGCGCTTGCCAAGGCAAAAGAACGGGAGCTTCAGCGATCCGAAACCAGATGCCGACCTCCCCATCCTTTCCCTGAGAGAACTCGGCGCCCCAGGGCACATCCAGGAGCAGCTCTCCTTGAAAAGCCGTGAACCGACTTGCGACGATCAGCCATTCATTCCGTGGATGCCGCACGAGGTGGACCAAGCCAGCCGTCAGCGGAATCTCCTGCCATCTCTGAAACGTCTCCCGGCTTTCCCCAAAGCCGATGATGGAACGTACTTTTGAGCTCCGCGGATATACGGGAAGCTCATAGAAGTCTCCATCATGGACGAGCTCTCCCCGCGCCGCAGCGTTAAGCCAAGCCATTGCGCGGAGCACATGCCAACGGATTCGCTCTTGGGAGCTCCTCGGCTCCTCATCGAAGCCGTGCCGATGAAGTGCACGCAAGACAGTATCGGTACAAATATTTCCACTTCTCCAGGGGTAGTCCTCTGGCCCAGAGCCATTCCTACGCTGATGCGGGAAGGTGGAGGTCAATCCGCCATTCTTCGCCGGGAAGAAGCCGATCTTGCCAAAAGGATAATCGGGCTCGATGGTCACGAACCAATCCGTGGAGGCAGGAATCCACGGCGTGGAAGGAAGCTCTGGGGGCGACAACCTGACGTGCAGCCCCCAGACTCCTTGGTGTTCAAACCAACGAAGATCCTCGATGATCCGGCAGCTCTCCACTGTGTCCAGCGTCCGCCTTCCCAAACGAAGATCTTCGGTTGGCTCCCGAACGTCTGTCATCACGCGAAGCGGGTTCCCGTAATCACCGTCGGACCCGAGCGGTCGCTATAACCTCCCTTCTGCCCACCTCCGGAGTCATCGTCGTTTCCCGAGCCCTTCGGGCCCTCGGGGAAGCGGCTGCCAAAGAGCCGCCGCCAAGCGGCCGCGCTTTTGGCCTCCGTGGTTGCGTCAAGTGCCTCTCGCGCTACGGCCGCAGCATCCTTGACCAAGGCATGAAAGGCCGCGAAGTCTTCGGGCGTGATTCGTAAGAAGACATTCTGTTCGACCCCACGATCCCGAAGGTAAGGGACCGTTCCGGAATCGACAAATGTCTGGTAAGAGGACGAGATTGTTTCAAGAGTGAGGGTAACGCCTGCGGCGACGGAGGAAATCCCATCCGGGCAGGTATCCCCAAGGAGGTGCTCGAGCGGGTAGCTCTTGGGATACTTCGGCTTCTCGAAGGCGCGTCGCCACCATTTGATCGCCTTGACTACATTGACGTAGTGGCTCTGGCACCGCTTGTTCTTGGCCCACGTCCATCGAATCTGTTCCAGCGGGTTAGTCTTCTGCCATGCCTTCGCATCGCGGTCCGGGATCAGAAGCGGCTCCATCCGCCATTCCTCTTCCCGTTTCGCAGCTTCAAGGAGGCTACTAACGTCAGCTCTCGAACGAAGCTCCGGGTCGACCCAGGAACGCACGAGACGCCAATCCTGAAGCTCCTCAAGGGTGTAGTCAGTCAGGATGGCCTGGGCGGAGTACCGATTCTTCTGGGTCTCGGAGGGAGCGGCTGTCACCACGAGATCGAGCGAGACCGTGGAGAGCTCGATCTGGATCGAGCGCCCCCGCTTTCTCCACTTGTCCTTGTAGTGAGTGTTCAGAAAGCTCGAGAAGTGGTTGAGCGCCTGATCCGGTGTATTGGCCTGGTGGTCCAAATTCGTCACGAGGATGATGTCGACATCTGCCTTCTCATCGCCCAACGGCCTGACCCCCGTCGAGCGCCGGTAGCTCCCTTGAAGGAAATCAGACACGTAGAGCGCTGCGAGGTCCTTGTCCTCTTTGTTGCGCTTCCGAAGTGTACGGTGAGCGGAGCGAAGATCATCGAGCTGATCCTGGCGTGGGCGGATCTCTTGGAGAAAATCGATGAAGTACGACGGTAGTTTCCATCGGCCTCGTCCTATCCGTCCTTACTTCTTGGGGACCTTGACTTCACCGTCACGGCCACCCTTGGGCTCTGGAGGCGGCGGGGTGTCTTCGTCGGCAGAGATGGCGGCCCAGGGAGCCCGTGGGGCTCTGAAATCCGTGCGCATGAGGAACCTCCTTGGTGTCTCGACGGCTCGGGAGCGGCCGGCGATTTCGTCCTCTACTCCCTACGACACAGAGGGGGACGAATTTGTTGGACGGTTCTTAGCGCCAATCTCCGTGCAGGGTGAATCCGGCCCAGAAAGAAGGGGAGGCTGTCTTGGGTTGAGCACGGAGGGCGAGCTGAGCTTTCCGCAGAGCGGCGGCGGGCGGAAGGTGCTCGACGAGGAGGCCGGTGTAGAAGTCGGACATGAGGTCCGCGGTCGCGCGGTCGCGCACATCCCAGGAGCTGACGACGACGCTCCGGGCTCCGGCGCGAAAAAACGCCTGTGTGAGGCCCACCAGCCCCTCGCCCCGAATTTCCCGGCCCAAGCCAGTCCGGCAGGCACTGAGGACGATCAGGTCGGCAGGCAAATCGAGCGCTGCCACATCGGGCGCGGAGAGGAAGCCATCGCGCGGCCTTCCCTGAGCATCGACAAGTGAGAGGACGAGACCCGACCTCTCAGGCAGGACCGGATGCAGGAGGCCATGGGTCGCGAAATGGAGACGACGATACCGGCTCAGCGCGCCGCTCGTGACCAAGTCTCGGCTCGCTGTGGCTCCCATGGCGACGAGCCTCTTGTCCGTTGGTACAAGGCGGGCGATAGCTTGCGCCTCCTCGGCGGTGAAGGGCAGACGCGCCAGGGAGCCGAGGCCGAGGGCAGCGTCCCCACGATCATCAGCGGTCACCACGGTCTTCCGGCCAGAGGCGAGACGCGAGTCGACGGGCGAAAAGATCGGGTCCGCCAAGATTGCCAACTCCCCCGGTGGCGAGGGCCGGCCAGCCAGACGCTTTCTCTGCTGAACAAGCACGGTGGCCGAAGGGAGCAGAACGATCTCGTGATCGACGAGAAGAGGGGCCTTCAGTTTCAGGGATGGGTCTGGCAGGGCCGAAAAGGGAACCAGGTTGAGGGCTCCGTCGGGCAGGATTACGAGACGCGGGCGGCCGGCGAGACGCTCGCCCAGAGGGGCGAGGATGGCTTCGGCGAGGTCGCTCGCGGCTCTCTCGGCGGCACCCTGGGCAGCCCGTTCGTGGCTCCGGGGGAGGGCGGCGGCCACGCGCCGGGCGAGCGTCTCGATCTTCTTCCGGCCAGGGAGGAGGTGAGGCACGATCTGTTGACGGTCCACGGTCCAGGCGAAGCTCGCGGGCTCGGCCAGGAGGTAGATGACGAGGAGGGTCTGGTGGTCAGCCAGGTCCTGAATCTGCCGGGCGGTCAGAGAAGTGAAATCGGATGTCTGTGGTCGCGAGAGAGTCAAGCGGTCGAGCTCCAACGACTGCTCGCGGAGGGCGGCGGCGATTCCAGGCAGACGTGGATCCCGAGGGTCGCGTGCTTCTAGGGCTCGCCGGCGCTTGTCCAGCGTCTGGATCCCGGCTTGAAGCTCTCTTTGACGGATCTCCTCGCCGTCGGCGTCCCCGGACCTGTCAGCCATCAAGTCCAGGAGGTTGCGGGCGCGCGCCCTCTCCGCGACCTCCAGGGCCTCACGGGCATGCCCTCGCGCCGGCCCGCGGCGGTCCAACTCCATCAGCAAGCCAACCAGCTCCTCGTAGGCGTCATAACGAGTGGCGAGGAAGTGTCCGCGGCTCGCCGGTCCATGCAGACTTGTGCGCAGCTCTTCGACGCGCTGGATGGCCAACTTGATCTGTTGCCGGGCTGACCCGTAGTCGCCGAGGAGTCTCTCGGCTTGGCTCAAGCCAACGCGGGCGTAGACCTCGCCATTGGGATCGCTGCTCGCAACCAGGAGATCCACTGCGCGCAGCAGGTCTTGCCGGGCCCTCCGAATCTCTCCGGTCTCAAGATGCAGCCACCCAAGGTTGGCCAGAGTATGTGCCTCGTTGCGAGGGCTACCGGCAGCGCGGCTGAGCTCCAAAGAACGCGCGTAAGCGGCAGCGGCGTCGCCGAAGCGTCCCAGCGTTTTCAGAGCGGTCCCCTGACGGTCCAGGGTGCCGGCCTCGGAGAGCCGGTCCCCCTCACGCCGAGCGAGCGCAAGGGCCTCGCCGTAGCGCTCTAAAGCGGACTTAGGTTGACCCGCCAGGTATTCGGCCCACCCCAGAGCGACCAGGATTGAGATTCGTGCACTCTCATCGTTCCCAGTATTACGGAGCGCCAGAGCTTGCCGAAGGAGGTCCAAGGCTTCCTCGTCGTGCCCAATGAGCGCGTAGATGCTCCCCAGACTCTGCAAGGTGGCCGCCTCCGCCGATTTCTTCCCGAGCCGCCGTCGCAAGTCAAGAGCTTCCTCGTAGTGTTCGACCGCTCCCTGAAGGTCACCGGTTCCCTCCAAGACGAGACCAATGTTGTGGATCGCCGTGGCTTCCCCTTCCTGCACGCCGGCCCGGCGGTACAGGTCCAGAGCACGCCGATACAATTGCAGCGTGCGGGCAGGCTCACCGAGAAGTCTCCACGCGGCTCCCAAGTCGTTGAGAGCACGCGCCTCGCCGACTCTGTCACCCAGGCTGCGGAAACGAGCGGCAGACCGCTCCAGGGTTTCGGCGGATTCACGCAGAGCCCCCATCCTCAGGAGCGCCGCACCGAGCCGCCACTGCACCTGCGCCGCTTCGCTCTTGTCGCCGTGACTCTCGAAGTCGGGCAGCACCTTGCGAAGGATCGCCACCGCCTTTTCGAAGTCACCATCCTGCAAGTGGTGCTCAGCCAAAGCCAGCGCCGCAGCCATGGCGGCCCGACGACGGTCTTCCGGTTTCGCTGGCCGTACCTCCTGCACGACAAGGGTAAAGGCACCCTCTTGCCTCGTAGCCAGCGGAGCTACCTCGAGGACGTACTCGCCAGCAACCTGAGCCACTGCCAGCAAGGTTTCGCGGCCTTTGTTGCCGATCGGGGTGTCCACCTCCAGCATAAGGCGCCCCGAGGGGGCGCGTAGTCCAAGGACTACGTCGAGCCCTCGTTGCTCGACAGCCAGGCGGAAAAAGTGGCCGGCGGGGAGGTCGAAGCGGAAGCTGTGGGGCTGGCCTTGGGCGATGGTGCGGGGGTAGATGGCGCCAGGGGTGAGAGAGATGGTTTCTGTGAGGCTGGTGGCGGAGGGTGAGTGGCAGGCGGCGAGGAGGGCGACAAAAAAGCAGCCCAGCTTCGCAGAGACCCTCACCCTCCGACCTCTTCAGGACACCCACAGCTCATACCGCGCCAACCGCTTCTTGCCTGTGTCGTCCACACCGAAGAGATCGATCCGATAGACGCCCGGTGTGAAGGCATCCCGGGCAAATGAGAGTCGGAAGGTCCCCTCTGTTGTCGGCAGCAGGCCGTCTCCAGACCAGAGGCTGGCACCCTGTCGGTCGAAGATCTGCGCCGCGTAGCCGGAGAAGTTCTTGGTCTCCGGCAGGATAAGGATCAGCAACAGCTCGTCCGACCTGGGCTCTAGCTGGACAGGGGCCGCAGACGCGCGGACTCCCCCTTCCTGGTCTTCAAGAGGCATGAGCTCCGCAATCGTAACGTTGAGAGACGGGGAAATTTTTCGGCCTGGAGAGTTGCCAGACCTGCCGGCGAGGTACCCAGCGGACAAACCGATCGACAGAAGAAGAACCGCAGCTGCCGCGAGGCTCCAGGAAGTTGGCCACCGAGCGGAACGGGGCCTGGTTTCTGGTTCTTCGGTCCTCGATGGCGGTGGGAGCTCGGCCAACCGCCCACGGAAAGTCTGCCAGCGGGCGCCGATCTCTTCATCGGACAGCTCCGGCGTGTCGGGTCCCGGTTCGACGTTGGGAAAAGCCGCGAGGTCCGCCAAGGCACGCGCTGCGTCGGGATAGACGGCAATCTTTGATTCGAGGAGCTCGCGCGCCTCCGAATCCAGCCGGCCATCTCGATAGGCGAGGAGCTCCTCCGGTGCCGGAGGCTCTCCGAGCTCTTCACGCTTCTTGGCCATGATGGCCTCGAGCGCGGTGAGAAAATCTTTGCGTCCGCTCACGCTGCTCCCTCAGAAGTCGATGCCCTGAAAGTACTTTCCCAGGACGGGCTTCAGCCGTTTGCGCGCCTCGAAGAGCTGCGAGCGGACCGTATTGAGCCCGATGCCGGTCACGTCCGAAATCTCCCGGTACTTGAGCCCCGCGAAGAGAAGCAGCTTCGTACAAAGCTGCATGCCCGGCGGCAGGGAGTCGATGGCCTTGCGCAGGACGTGCTGCCGCTCGCCCTCCAGAGCCATCTCCTCGGGGTTCGGCCCCTTGTCCGCAATGCTCGCTGCCGAGGCCATCTTCTCGCTCTCGAAGTCTGTCGGATCCAAATGCTCCAGCCGGGCAGCCCGCTTCGCCGCCTGCTTCTCGCGGACGGCGTTCCGCCACACATTCTCCCCGATCTGGAGCAGCCATGACTGGAACCTGGCCTCGAAACGGTACTGGTGAATCTTCTCGTAGGCCCGGACGAAGGTGATCTGGACGAGGTCGTCGGCCTCTTCGCGCAGGAGGCGCTGGTTCGAGAAGAAGTTGAAGAGCGGCCGGTAGAAGCGACGGTAGATGAGTTCGAAGGCATCGGAGCTCCCTCCGGCCTGGAGAGCCCGGATCGCCGCCAGGATCTCCTCGTCCTCTTGGAAGTCCGGAGGCGAGGTGTCGTTGGGGCTGGGTCGGCGTTTCCCGAAGTTCCATAGCATCAAAGGGGAAGCTTTCCACAAAGCTTCCGAGTACGCCAGCGGCCCTCATCCCGCTCCCCTCTCTCGCGAACGGGAGAGGGGCGTGAGTCAGCCTCCTTTACCAGCCCTCCGGGATATTGGACCGCTCCGCGGGTGGTGGCAACTCGATGGATGCCTGATAGCGGCCGAAATTACGGGGCGCTCCGAAGGCGAACTCGTACAGGGTGAGACCGTCGAAGCAGCGCGCGAGCTGGCCCAGATAGACGAGGAGGGCGTTGGGGCCGGCACAGAAGAGATGGAGTCCGCCGGACCTCTCGCGCGGTTGCCTCTCCCGCAGGCGGGGCAGCAGGGCCTGGGCCAGGCGGAGCGAATGGGCGCCGCCGCGTACCGATCGCGGCCCGGGCTCCGGCGCGATGACGGCGTCGAGGATCCGCCGCACCGGGAGGTCCTTGTTGCGTAGATACTCCGCGACATCGGCCAATACATCCGGCTGGCTCACGGCCAGGGAGAGAGCCACGTCATTGCCCTCCGGCTGTAGCGCGCAGTCCGGCCGGTCCAACCAGAGCCGGTCTTCGTCGCTTCCCGCGGTACCGTCATTCGGCCACCATTCCAGCTCTCCCACCGCGCTCGTGCGTTGCCGTACCCGCACGTCGAGGCCGCTCTTCGCCTCCAACAACCAGCCCGCGGCAAAGGCGATCGATGCGTGGGTGGCGAGATCCAGGAGCACAGGCCTGTGCGGGTCCACGTGCTCGCACAGAAACGTGCGCAGCTCCGGGAAGACGGCAGCCTGCCAGTCCTTCGGATCACGGATGAAACGGCCGTTCGGGGTCGTCTCGTCAAAGTATTTCCGGAGATCGAGGACGGCGTCGGTGCGCTCCTCCATGTCCGCGCCATAGCCGGTGAAGCTGCGAACGCCGATGCGGACCGGCTCGGCCTTTATCCGCGTAGGAGGATGGGGACGAGCGCCATGGCCGTTGTTGACAGATTCCAGGGTAAAAATCTTCTCGCCGCGCCCGGAGAGGAAAAGGACGGGCGTCCCCCACTCCCGGCTCTTGCGCTTGAGCCGCAGCCGCACCTCGGTGAGCGCCACATCCACGTCGTATCCCCTGGCAAGTTGGGCATAGAAAATGGAAGCAAAATCGATGGCCGCCTCGTCGGAGATGACGTGCTGGTTGGCCACCACCGCGGGCAGGCCGCGCCGGCCGAGGACCGCCGAGGCCACGCCGTCATGGAAAGGAGCACTCACCCGGCTCGCATGGCGGGCTGTCTTACACGCGTTGAGCACCACGAGGCGAAGACCGGGGACATCTTTGAGATAATCGGCGAGCTCCACGCCGTCGACCTGATCTTCTTTGCCGTCCGGCTGAACGAAGAAGACTGCGCCGTAGCCGGAGCCCTGGTGATATCCGCCGTGGCCCATGAAGTGGAGAACATGGATCTCCTGGGCCAGGAGTACCTGGGCCAGGAGCTTGTCGCGCAAAGCCTCCGGCGTCGGCGTTTCGAGACGGAGGAGCTCCACCTTCCGCTCCTTCACCAAAGATTCGAGCACCTGCTGCAGACGTTCGTGCTCCAGCTTCAGGTTCAGCGCGCATCGTGGCTGGCGCTGCATCGACAACCAGCACGCGCAGCGGCAGACGCAGGTCCAGCGGGCTCCCCGGGAACGACATGGCAAGAGATCGCACAACGGGTGTGCGCCGCTCGGTAGCAAGAAACGCGCGGGTCCGGGGGTCCCAGAGCCACTCCCAGGGCAGGGCGGCGAGATATCCGGCCGCGGAGTCGCCGGGTTGAAACTTGAGCCGGATGCGCAGGCCGCCGCTCCCATCTTCGGGAATTCTGGCCCGGCAGCGTTCGAAGAGGCCCGCCACCTCGCCCTGCATAAGCGTTGTGTACAGGAGCATCCCTACCTCCTGGGACGAGACGCCCGGCGCCTCAGCGGACCCGGGTAGCTTGTCGCGGTCCTCCAACAGTGCGAGGAGAGCCGCCTCGTCCAACGGCGGCGGGAAAAAAATCCGTGGGTTCTCCTGTAAGGGGGCATCGACGACCCTGGCCTCGAAGCCTCCTCCTTCAGCCGAGCGGATATCGATCGTAAAGTCCTGATACTCCATAGTCACAGCCTCCTTCTTAGGTGAGACTCAGGTGTCCCTCACCTTCACAGACACAAGATCGCCGCGACTTGTTGGATGTGATCGCATCGGAGCATTTGGAAGGCTTGAAAAGACCCTTAGGCGCACCAAAGCCCGACTTCGTTACAGGAAAATTCCACGCCGAAAACATCGAGTTTTCCTGGCTTTTTTCTGAGGGAAAGGACTCCGCGCGGGCGTTCTCCTGAACGTGCCTCGATGACGAGGCCGAACCCGAAAACAAGGAGATCCTACTCATGAATACTCAGACGTTCTTCGACACCGGCCGGATCGTGACCAACCACAATCAGACGCTGTTCGACTCGGGCCGTATCATCATGAACCACAACCAGACGGTGGCTCCCTCGGGCCGGATTATTTCGAACCACAACCAGACGGTGGTCCGCCGCTGACGCTCGCCTCTCCGCGGAAGGCCTGGCGATCTCAGGCGAGCTCCAGCTTCCCGAGGCCGAACGTGGCTCCTTTTCCCACGTGGACGATCTCGGCCGTGCGGAGCAGTGCGGCCAGGGGCGCCAGGTTTCCTTCCAGCTCCACGCTGCCCAGGAGGCCCCCGAAATTCATCTTTCTTTCCTGCCGGTTGCTGTAGCGCTCCCAGTCGTACCAGTGAAGATCCGAGGCGGCGACCTTGATGGTGCCGGCGTGCTCCAGGAGCGGCCGGAAGGTCCAGTCCGTGGCGGCTTCGGGCACGTGGAAGGTGGCGAGCTCGAGGACGCGGCGGATCATGAGGAAGGCGAGATCCCTCACTCGGAAGCTGGTGGCCGGATTCCCCCACATCGGCAGGCGCAAGGGGGTATGGAGGTGGAGCGTCATGCGGTCTGCGGGCAGGCCGTTGTGGGGCGGCACCGAGGGCGGCGGCGTGTCGCGTCCGGTCCAGCGGCCGGCGTCGCGAAGGACGATCCGGTTTCCTCCAGGATCCCGGGCGAGCACCCGGTCCAGCGTGAAGCGCGCGCGGCGGGCTCCGAGGCCGGCTTCGGCCATCTTCTCCACGGCGAGGAGCGCCCAGCCGGCCAGGTCGGTGGCCTGGCCGAGGAGGAGGAGGTCGAAACCCAGCGGGTCGCCGGGGGCGAAGCGGGGTGATCCGCGGTGGAGGTGCGCGACGTCCGGCTCGAAGACGTAGGGCCGCGGCGCCGTGTCGAGCCCGCGCAGGAAGGGGGGCGGCTCGCCTTCGATGAAGGTTTCGAAGAGCCGCGTGTAGTGGCACCCCCGGCGCAACCGGCAGGTGTCGCACGGCTGTTTCGGCCCGGCGACGCAGACGAGGCGCCGCAGGGCGTGTCCGAAGGCGCCGCGCAGCATGGAGCCCTGGTAGGGCGGCAGCTCGGCCGGCTCCTCCGCCCGCAGCGTCAGGCGCAGGCGGAGGTAGGGGATGGTCGGCAGGTTGAGGAGGTTGGGAGTGTCCATACACTCCCAGAGACACAGGTCGGGGGAGTTTTGTTGGACGGCCCGTCACTCGGCGCTGAACGCCAGCCGCGGGTCGATCGCCGCCGCCCGGCGGGCGGGGAGGTAGCCGGCGACCGTGGCGACTCCGGCGAGGAGAAGGGCCACGGCGGCGAAGGTGGCGGCGTCTGTCGGCGCGGTGCCGTAGAGGAGGCTCGCGAGGAAGCGCGTGAGGGCGAAGGCTCCGGTCCAGCCGAGGGCGATGCCGAGGAGGGTGAGGAAGAGGCCGCGGCGCAGGACCAGACGGACGACGCCCCAGGGCCGCGCGCCGAGAGCGAGGCGGACGCCGATCTCGCGCGTGCGCTGGGCGACGGCGAACATCATGACGCCGTAGACCCCGATGGTGGCGAGCACGAGGGCGACGGCGGCGAAGATGCCGAAGAGGAACATGCGGAAGCGCGGCGCGGCGACGGCGTTGGAGAGGCTCTGCCGCAACGGCTGGACCTCAGGGATCGGCAGGTCGCCGTCCACGGCCCGGATCTCGCGGCGGATGGCGGCGGCGAGGCCCGCCTGGGGGCCGGTGGTTTTGATCAACAGGGTCATCTGCGGCCAGGGGACCTGCTGGTAGGGCAGGAAGAGGACGTTCCGCGCCTCCTCCGCGATGTCCAGGTCGCGGACGTCTCCCACGACTCCCACGATGGTCAGAGCGTTGTCGCCATCCTGACCTCCTCCGAAATGAATCCGCCGGCCGATCGGGTCCTCGCCGGGCCAGAGACGGTCGGCCATGGTCTGGGTGATGACCACGACGTCCGGCGTTCCTTTCCGGTCGGCTTCGGTGAGGAGGCGGCCGCGGCGCAGGGGGATGCCCAGGGCCTGGAAGAAGCCGGGGGTGACGCTGCGCCAGTCGGCGGCGAGGAAGTCCTCCTGTCCTTGCGACTCCCGCCCTTCCACGGAGAAGTTGATGGTGGGATGGAAGCTGCCGAACAGAGCGGTGTTGGTGGCGCCGGCCGCGCGGACGCCCGGAAGGCCGGCGATCCGCTCCTGGACCTCGGAGAAGAAGAGATGCCTCCGCTCCGACGGATACTCCTCCTCCGGCAGCTCGAGCTGCACGGTCAGCACTCCGTCCATGTCGAAGCCGGTGTCCGCCTGTTGCAGCCGCAGAAAGCTGCCGATCATCAGCCCGGCGCCGATGAGCAGCATCATGGCCATGGCGAGCTCTCCCACGACCAGCGCATCGCGCAGGCGCCGGCCGGCGGCCATGGCGGCGCGTCCCCCCTGTTGCAGGAGGGCGTAGAGGTCGGTGCGCGAGGCCTGCAGGGCCGGCGCGAGCCCGAAGAGGAGGCCGGTTACGAGCGCGGTGAGAAGGGTGAAGGCGAGCACGCGGCCGTCGAGGCTGACCTCGTCGAGCCGCGGCACGTCGTCGGGTCCGAAGGCCCGCAGCAGCCGCACGGCGGCGTGCGCCACGCCGAGACCGGCGACGGCACCGCAGCCGGCGAGGAGGACGCTTTCGGTGAGGAGCTGGCGGATGAGACGGGCACGCCCGGCGCCGAGGGCGGAGCGCAAGCCCATCTCCCGGCCGCGGACGGTGGCGCGGGCGAGCAGCAGATTGGAGACGTTGACGCAGGCCATCAGGAGCAGGAGGCCCACGGCGCTGAACAGCACCAGGACGGTCTGGGTGACCTGCGGCCCGACGATCGACTCGGGGAAGGGGACGATGTGCGCTCCCCAATCGCGGTTGGCGTCCGGATAGCGCTCGGCGAGCCGGCGGGCGACGGCGTCGAGATCGGCGCTGGCCTGCTCCACGGTAACGCCCGGCTTCAGACGCCCGATGACGTCGAGCCACTTGTCCGTGCGGTCCGCCGCCGCGTTCGGCGCCAGGGGGATCCAGAGCTCGGCCCAGTCCGGAAAGGCGAAGCCGGCCGGCATGACGCCGATCACGGTGGTGCTCTGGCCTTCCAGGCGCAGGGTGCGTCCCACGATTCCCGGATCAGCGCCGAAGCGGCTCTGCCAGAGCGGATGGCTGAGGACGGCAACCTGGGTGGCTCCGCCCGGCCGGTCTTCTTCGGGGAGGAAGGTGCGGCCGAGGGCGGGCTTGGCGCCGAGCACGGGGAAGAGAGAGGCGGTGACGGCGGCGGCGGTGAGGCGCACGGGTTCGCCATCGCCGGTCAGGCTCGGGGTGGTGAAGCGGATCGCGGCCATGTCCTGGAAGGAGCGGTTCGTCGCTCGCCAGTCGAGGTAGTTCGGATCGGAGACGGAAAACTGATCGGTCTGGGGATTGCTCTCCCAGATCCGCATCAGGCGGTCGGGCTCGGGATACGGCAGCGGACGGAGGACGACGGCGTCGAGGACGCTGAAGATGGCCGTGGTCGCGCCGATGCCGAGCGCCAGCGTGAGGACGGCGATCAGAGTGAAGACCGGGGCCTTCGCCATCTGCCGGAAGGCGTACACCAGGTCCTGCCGCAGCTCGGTCCACCGCTCGATCCACCACATTTCTTTCTCCTTGCGCCGGTCGATCTCCCGGCAGGATTCCGTGATCTTTCCGAAGTCGCCGAAGCGGCGCAGGGCCTCTTCGCGCGCGGCGGCGGGCGTCATCCCTTCATCGATCAGGTCCTCGGCCCGCATCTCGAGATGGAACCGGAGCTCCGCGTCGACGTCCTGCTCAACCTGGCCGCGCAGGGGGAAACGGAAGAGGCGGCGCGGTCCGGCGCGGCGCATCTCAGGCTCCCTGGGCGGCGTGGAGGACCTTGCCGACCGCCAGGGCGTAGCGCTGCCACGTGTCGCTTTCGGCATTGAGCGCGCGGCGCCCCTCGTCGGTGAGCCGGTAGAACTTGGCCTTGCGGTTCTTCTCGGACATCCCCCACTCGGCCTCGATCCAGCCGCGGCGCTCCATGCGGTGGAGCGCCGGGTAGAGAGCGCCTTCTTCGATGCGCAGGACGTCTTCCGTGGTCCGCTCGATCCAGCGCACGACCGCGTAGCCGTGGAGCGGACCCCAGGAGAGCGCCTTGAGGATGAGGACGTCCAGTGTTCCTTGCAGCAGGTCGATCTTCATTGCGGCTTCCCCCATACCTAAACTGCTCAGGGGAAGAGTAACCGGGTTCCCCTAAGGTGTCAAGGGGAGCCCGCGGGCGGGAGTCGAGGCTTGATTCACGAGCTTTCCCTCCATGAAGCGCCACACAGTCTACAATTTCGAGGTTGTCCGAGGACCCCGCGGAGAGGAGGATGGCGATGAAGAGGAACCCGACGCTCTGGTTGCTGATGGCTGCCGTGATGATTGCCGCACCCGGTTGGGTGGGCGCCGGCTCCGTCTCACAGCCTCCGACGGTCGCGACGTTCTCGATCGTGGCGATCGATCCGGCGAACGGCGACCTCGGGGTCGCGGTCGCGTCGCGCTACTTCTCGGTCGGCTCCGTGGTCCCCTGGGCCATGGCCGGGGTGGGCGCGGTCGCGACGCAGGCGAACGTCAACGTCGGCTACGGGCAGCAGGCCATCGATCTCCTGCGGCAGGGGCTCACGGCGCAGCAGGTGCTGGCGCGGCTGCTGGCCGAGGACCCCTTCCCCGGCAAGGAGGGGCGCCAGGTGGCGATCGTCGACGGCAGGGGGAATGTCGCCGTCTACACCGGGCCGAGCGCCACGCCCTGGGCAGGCGACCGGAAGGGAGCCACCTGGTCGGCCCAGGGCAACATCCTCGTCGGCCCGCAGGTGCCGGAGGCCATGGGCCGGGCGTTCGAGTCGACCCGGGGCGAGCTGGCCGAGAAGCTCTATGCCGCCTTGAAGGCGGGAGACGACGCGGGCGGCGACGCCCGTGGCCGGCAGTCGGCGTCGCTGCTCGTGGTGCGCAAGCAGGGCGGACGCAACACCAACAACGACCGCTACGTCTACATCAACGTCGACGACCATCCCCAACCTTTGGTGGAGCTGCGGCGGCTGCTCGATCTGAATCTCGCCTATCTCTACGCGGGGGCCGCGGACCGTGCGCAGGACAAAGATGATCAAAAGGGGGCGCTCGAAGCGGCGCGCACGGCCGCGCGGTACGCGCCGGGCAACTCGTACGTGCGGAGGACTCTCGGGTTCCTGGAGTATCTGAGCGGCGACAAGGAAGCGGCTCTCCGGGAGCTGCGCGCGGCGCAGGCCGCCGAGCCCGACTTCAAGAAGCAGCTCGAGGACATCCTCGCCAGGAGCCCGGAGCTCAAGGCGTTGAAAGAAGACAAGGCTTTTCTCGACAGGCTCTTCCCCTGATGCGCGATCCACACAACCTCGCCGGCGTCCTGCTGGTCGATGCCGGCCTCGCGGCCGGATTTCTAGGCCTGGTTTCTCTCTTCCGGCCGCTGCGCTTCCTCGGCATCCGCAGCCGGCGCCAGGGCGCGGTCTGGTTGGCGTCCGGAGCCGCTCTGGGTCTGGCGGGCGCGGCGTTGCCTGCGCCGTTGCGCCGGGTGACGGAGAAGGCCAGTCATCTCGACGAGATCATTCCGACCTATCAGTTTTCGGAGCATCACGAGATCCGGGTGCAGGCCTCGCCCGCCCGGGTCCATGAAGCCGTCTGGAAGGTGACGGCGCGGGAGATCCGGCTGTTTCAGGCGCTGACCTGGATCCGCTCGCCGCGCCTTCCTGGAAGAGCCTGCGGCGAGGAGTCCATCCTCAACGCGCCGGCGCGGAAGCCGATCCTGGAGGTGGCCACGTCATCGGGCTTCCTGCTGCTCGTCGACGAGCCGGACCGCGAGGTCGTGGTAGGGACGGTCGTCATTGCGCCCTCCGGCGTCCAGGAGAGCCTCGCCGGTCCGCAGGACTTCGTGGCTCTCGACGCACCGGGCTGTGCCAAGGCGGTGATGAATTTCCGGGTGGAGGACGAAGGCGGCGGTTGGACCCGGCTGACGACGGAGACCCGGGTGTGGGCAACCGACGCCTCGGCGCGCCGCCGGTTCGCCGCCTACTGGCGGCTGATCTACCCAGGCAGCGCCCTGATCCGCCGGATGTGGCTGCGCGCCATCCGGGCACGGGCCGAGGGGACGGATTGAACCGATCGGGGCTGGATGGGGACTTACAGGACATGCCATGCCCGCGGCCGGCGGATCGATGGCTCCCAGCAGTTTCACAGTCCACCCAGGAGGTTTTGACATGAAAGTGTTTTCTCGCCCTGCGAAACTGATTCTGGCCTTTCTGATCCTGAGCACCGGTGCCGCTGTGGCCGCCTGGAGGGTGTCCGCCAGCTTCACGCCGCCGGCCCAGTCGGGCAGTATCTTCGCCGTAATCAACGCCGACCGGAGCGCCGGAGCCACGACGACGTCGATCTCGGTGGACTGGCGATCGGCTCGCAAGAGCGTCATTCGTGGCAATGGGTATGGACGATGCGCCGGATCGGCCAATGGATGGGTCCTCCTGGTCCCCAATACAGGGGGCCGCTCCGGCCTGTTCACGCTGTCGACGACGGGAACGATCGTCCGCCAGCCGTACCAGGGAATGGCGCCTCCGGAGATCAGCCACCCCTGCTATAAGCTCGAACGAATCCGCGTGCGGTAAGCCTCTCTCGGAGCGCCGCTCCAGCCGGCGCTCCCCCGTCCTTCCGATTCAGAAACGTCAGACATTGCGGGCTCCTGGCTCCGTCCTTGCAGATTCAAAAGATGGCTTCATTCCGCTCGCGCTGAACCTCATGCGGTATCGAGGCGTCGCGAGGATGGCAGCACAGCCGTTCATCGAAGACCGATTCGACAGGAGGCGCGCCATGAGAACGTCTTTCCCCGCAAAACTTCCTGCAAAATTGATTTTGACGGTTCTGGTCCTGGTTCTGGGTGCCCTGGCCGCTTGGGGTGCGACCGCCAGCTTCATGCCTCCGCCGCAGACGGGGGATATTTTCGCCGTCGTCAATGCCGACCGGAGTGCTGGGGCGACAACGACCCGGATCTCGGTAACATGGGGATCTGTCAGGAAGGCCGTCATCCGTGGCAATCAGTACGGAAACTGCGCCGGCACGATGTCCGGCTGGGTTGTGCTGGTCCGGCACACGCGACCCGGCTCCCAGCTCTTCACGCTCTCCACCAGCGGCACGATCGCCCGGGCGCCGTATCAGGGCACTCCGCCTCCGGAGCTCGGCCACGCCTGCTACAAGTTGGAGAGGCTGCGGTTCCAGTAAAGTCTCCGGGCTTTCGCCATTGTCGAGGCAGACTGGATCGCTTACTCTTGGCGGCGGACCTCCAGCCATGACCAGCGAGCCATCTCCCCTCCGTCCCCATCCTCTGTTGACGCAGTACTACGCCGACGAGGAATCACGGCGGCAGCGGGTCCTTTCCTGGTTCGACGAGTCGGCCGCCGACTACGACTGGATCAATCAGGCGATGAGCTTCGGTTCGGGGAGCCGGTACCGCCGTCAGGCCCTGCTCCGGGCCGGGCTCGCGCCGGGGATGAAGGCTCTGGACGTGGCATGCGGCACCGGAGCCGTGACCACGTCCGTCCAGGAAATCGTGGGGCCGGCCGGGCAGGCCCTGGGTCTGGACCCCAGCACCGGCATGCTGCTCCAGGCCCGGCGCCACGTGGTGCGCCGCCTGATGCGAGGCGTGGCGGAGGCCCTGCCGTTCCCGGCCGGAAGGTTCGATTTCCTGAGCATGGGCTACGCGCTGCGCCACGTGGTCGACCTGCGGAGGACGTTCCGGGAATACCACCGGGTGTTGGCGCCCGGGGGGCGGCTCCTGATCCTGGAGGTCACGCCTCCCCGGTCGCGGCTGTCGTTCCGGCTGCTGGAGCTCTACCTCGGCCGCATCGTCCCCCTGCTGGCCCGCCTGGGCCGCGGCGGACGCACGTCGCGCGACCTGATGCGGTACTACTGGGAGACGATCGAGGCCTGCGTGGCGCCGCCCGTCATCCTCGCGGCCCTGAACGAGGCCGGCTTCTCGCAGGTGGAGCGGCGCGTCGAGATGTCGATCTTTTCCGAGTACGTGGCGGTCCGCTGAGCGGCTCTCGCCTCAGCACTCGGTCAAGCTGAAGAACGACTGGCGGACGCGCGGGCAGCGCACGTCGAGGACCACCGGCTGGCCGCCGAGGACGAGATAGCTGTCCCCTTTGCGGTAGGTCTGGCGCCGGCCGGCCTCGTCGATGATTGTGACCTCGCCTTCGAGGATCGTGGCGTACTCGGTGAACGGGAAGGTCACCTCGATCTTGCCGCGGGTCGCTTCGAAGACGCCCGCGGTGACGCTGCGGTCGCGATAGCTGATCCGGGTCGAGAGCTGGGGCTTCCCCACCAAGAGGGCGGGCATCCTGTCGGTATGGGCAACGTGGGTGCGGTGCGTGTCGAGCATCATGGTCAACCTCCTCCGTTCTTCTTATGACTCTGAACGAAGAAGGCTTTCAATTTCCCTCACCGTGGCCGGTCGATCCTCCCTACGGCTCCGGGATCGGTACCTCTCCGTCCACCGACACCCCCTCCAGGGTGTAGGGCGTGCGCTCCTGGCGAGGGTACCAATGCCGGCTGTGCTCGGCGAAGCGGTCGAGATCCCGGTGCCAGCGGAGGTGGGAGACGATCATCGAGTCGCCGTCGACCCGGAGCCAATTGCAGGTGTTGCGCTCCCGCTCGCCGCCGCGGCCCCGGTTCGAGGTCGTGGTCCCCGAATGCAGGATGACCACCGGCGGCCGGCCCTTGGGATAGAACTCCTCCGAGTTCCCGATGTAGGCCTGGTGCAGGTGCCCGGAGAGGATGAGATCGACGCCGACCGAGGAGAAAAGGTCGATGGCCTCGTAGGCATTGCCCAGCACCCGCTGCGTTCCGAAGTTGGGCGGCGGGATCATGTGGTGATGGGCGACGACCACCTTGAACACCGACTCGGGGGTCTTTTCGAACAGGTCCGCCAGCTCGAGAAGCCGGCGCGTGGTGATGCGGCCGTCCTTGATCGTCCAGCCGAACGCCGTGTTGACGCCGGCGACGAGGAGCTCGTCATCCCGATAGACCGGCTCCATCTCCGGGCTGAAGTACCGCTTGTAGCAGCCATAGGGATCGAAGATCCGGGACCAGATCCGCCAGAGAGGGACGTCATGGTTGCCGGGCACGACGATGACCGGCACGGGGATGCGGTCGACGAAGGCGCGCGCCTCTTTGAATTGCTCCGGCCGGGCGCGCTGGGTCAGGTCGCCCGACAGGACGACCAGGCTCGGCTTGTGCCGCTCGATGTGCTCCAGCACGCCCTGGGACACCCGTGGCAGATGCGGGGGGCCGAAGTGAACGTCGGAGATATGGAAAATCGTACGCACGCGGCGAGAGATTACCGGAAATCCCGGCCGCCCCGCTCCTCACCGAGATCGTGGCCGAGCACCTGGCTCACGTTGCGTGACACCTGGGCCGACAGATAGCCGGACACGGCCGAGACGATCGCCGTGCCATGGGAGAGCCCCAGGATCAGGCCACCGACGGCGGCCACCGCCATGGCCGGAAGGGGATAACTGCGGACCAGCCGCTCCCATTCGAGCTCCTCGGGCAGGACCTGGTCCAGGAGGTCGTCGATCGTCGAGGGCTGGGGCGCGCTGTCGTCCACGAAGTCTTCCATGTCACTCTCCTCTCGTCAGAACCCTGGAGCCCTCACCCCCGGCCCCTCTCCCGCGAGCGGGAGAGGGGTGCAGGTTAGCTGGTCCGTGCCCGCCACATCACCTTCTAATCCTCTCCCCTCTACCGCTTGCGGGAGAGGGGCCGGGGGTGAGGGTCTCTCAGATCTCGTCCTCGCTCCGGCCGCGGCGCACCAGCAGGCCAACCAGGAACCCTACACCGGCGGCGATGGCGACCGACCGGCCCGGGTTGTCGCGCACGTAGTAGGCGAGATCGCGGGTGAGCTCGCCCGACTTCTCGCGCGCCTGGGTATACCGCTCGCGGGCGCTCTCGGCCACCTCGCCATACCGCTCGCGGGCTTTCTCGGTACCGCGGCGGATCTCCTCAGATGCACGCTCAGCGCCACGCCGGACGTCCTCCGAGACCCGCTGATAACGGTCCTGCACGTCGCTGCTCAAACGTTGAAAACGATCGCGCGCCGAGACGACACTTTCCGAGTCCGTGCGCGCCGTTTCGGCACCTTCCAGCGGTTCTTGTTCGATCGTGTCGGCCATGGGGTATCTCCTTCGGGAATCCTGAACTGCTTTGTGGACAGAGGGTGGCCGACCCCGGAGGGCCGGCCCGATATGAGAGCTCGCCCTCTTCTATAGCAGGAATCGTGCCTCCAAGGATAACCTTGCAGCCGCGAAAGGAGGACGATCCCACATGGCGACCGTCACGTTCCTCGGGGCTTGCGGATGCGTCACCGGCAGCTCCACCCTGCTCTCCTGGGGGGAGACCTCCGTGCTGATCGACTGCGGCCTCTATCAGGGAGACGAGGAGCTCGAGCAGCGCAACTGGGCTCCCTTCCCATTCCAGCCGTCGCAGCTGCGCGCGGTCCTGCTCACCCATGCCCATCTGGACCACACCGGCCTCCTGCCCCGTCTCGCCGCTCAAGGCTTCCAGGGACCGGTCTACTGCACCAAGCCCAGCCGCGGCCTGATCTCCCTGGTGCTCCTCGACTCCGGGCAGATCCAGGAAGAGGAAGCCCGCTATGCGCGGCAGAAGGGATACAGCCGGCATGTGGACCCACGGCCACTTTACACGCGGGACGACTCCCGGCGGGCCTTGAAGCTTCTCCAGCCGGTGCCGTTCGACCAGGAGCGGGAGATCGCACCCGGAATTCTTTTCCGCTTCCGCCGCGCCGGCCATCTCCTCGGCGCCGCCAGCCTGGAGGTTTCGGCCAAGGGGTCCGACGGCCAGCGCCGCAGCTGGTGCTTCTCCGGCGACGTGGGCCGCTACGGCGTGCCCATCCTCAAAGATCCCGAGCCGCCGATCGATCCGCCGGCCGCCCTGCTCCTGGAATCCACCTATGGTGACCGCGACCATCCCAACGAAGATCCGGCCGCGGCTCTCGGAGCCATCATCGACGAGACGTTCGCCCGCGGCGGCATGGTCATCATCCCGGCGTTCGCCCTGGGGAGGACCCAGGACGTGCTCTGGCATCTCTCGGCCCTCGCCGACGCGGGGCGGATCGACCGCCAGGCCGTGTTTCTCGACAGCCCCATGGCGATCGACGCCACCGACCTCTACGACCAGGCCGAGGCCGAGCACGATGAGGACCTCCTGGAGGTCGCCCGGAGCGGCGGGGACCCGCTGGCTCCAACGCGGTTCCAGCGCTGCCGTACAGCGGACCAGTCCAAAGCGCTCAACGCGCGCCGGCAGCCGGCTATTTTCGTGGCATCCAGCGGCATGGCGACCGGCGGCCGGGTGCTCCACCACCTGCTCCACCGCCTGCCGGACCCCCGGAATTCCGTGGTGTTCGTCGGCTACCAGGCCGCGGGAACCCGCGGCCGCGCACTGGTCGACGGCGCCCAGACCGTGGCCGTGCACGGGCAGGCCGTACCGGTCAAGGCGCAGATCCACCAGCTCCAGGGGATGTCGGCCCACGCCGACCGCGACGAGCTGCTGCGCTGGTGCCAGGCCCTGCCGGGGCGGCCAGAGCGGATCTTCCTGAACCACGGCGAAGACGCGCCGCGCAAGGCGCTGCGCGTGGCCCTGGGAGGGCTCGACGGCTGGCCCATGCCCCACCTTCCGCTCACCGGAGAGAGCGTGCCGTGGTAGGAAAAAGGGCCATCGCGGCGTGGCGCCGGCTGTTGCCGCCGGAGAGCTTCGCACGCCGCCTGGGCCGCTACGTCCTCGTTACCCTCCGGCAGGCGCACGAGGACTCGATCTGGCTGATCGGCTCGGCGCTCGCCCTGGTCACCCTGCTGTCGCTGATCCCCCTCCTCGCCGCCTTCTCCTTCATCGGCGCGCGGGTGTTCAGCCAATACCAGCAGAGAAGCCTGGAGGTCTTCGTCCAGATCCTCCCCTACTCCGAGAAGACCGTGGTCGATACCCTCTCGGAGCTCCTGGGCCAGGCCGGAGGCATCCACGGCATCGGCGTGATCTTCTTCTTCACCTCGTCCCTCTTCCTCTTCGTCACGGTCGAAGAGACGCTCAACCGGATCTGGAACGTCTCGCACCGGCGGCCGTGGCGGGTGCGGTTCTTCTCCTTCGCCACCTTCGTCTTCTGGGGACCGATCCTGGTCGGCGCCACGTTCACGAGCCTCATCCTGCTGCGCCAGAGCTCGGGGTTCCGCCGTGTCGCGGAGGAGTCGTTCCTGCTGACCCTGGCACCGTTCCTCGCCACCCTGATCGGCCTCACCGTCCTCTACTGGCTGGTGCCCTACGCGCCGGTCCGCCTCCGCAACGCCCTGGCGGGGGGCCTTCTGGCGGCGATCCTCCTGGAGGTGCTGCGGCAATCCTTCGGTCGCTACGTGGAGCTGTTCAGCCAAATGAACGAGGTGTACGGAGGCTTCGCCTTCGCCATCCTCTTCATCATCTCCCTCGACCTGACCTGGGGGATCGTCCTGCTGGGATGCGAAGCCGCGTACACCGCGCAGCACTTCCGGCTGCTCTCCCAGGGATTGCATCGCAACCCGCCGGTCCAGTCCGCGTGGGTGGGGCTGGCGGCCCTGGCGCTCATCGCGCGGCGCCTCGCGAGCGGAGAGCCGGCCCTCACCCGGGAGGAGCTGGCAGACCGGCTGACCTTACCGGAGAGGGAGATCGAGCGCATCCTCCATCCGCTGCTCACGCAGGATCTCCTCAAGCCAGCCGGCAGCAAGGGCTATCTCCTCGCCGCCGACCCGCAGAGCCTGCCCGTCGAGCAGGTCTTCGCGGCCTACGACCACCGGGCCCGGCGGGGCGTGAGCCTGGCGGGCGGCGAGCTCACAGAGCGGCTGGAGCAGCTCGTCGGGGACGTCTCCGATTGCCGGGCCGACCGCCTGAAGGATCTCACCCTGGCCGATCTTGCCAACGAGACCCTGAAAAAATCTCCCCTTGCCCTCCCCCCACACCCTGAGTAGAATACCCGCCTCCCGCCTCGTGGGGCAGTAGCTCAGCTGGGAGAGCACCACGTTCGCAACGTGGGGGTCGAGGGTTCGAATCCCTTCTGCTCCACTCTTAACATCCCCAAAGAGAACTTCTCCTGCAACTTGAGGACATCGGCGTTTTTGGACGATCCGCTAAGAGCGTCTTCTCAGGAGCGTGTCCGCCAACACCAGTCCGCCGGTACCCAGATCCTGCCCTCTGGAGAGTGCCCGAGAACGGAGTTCAGGAAGGACGAAGCCGCCTCTGTTACTTCTGCGAGAGTCCTCCAAATAAGCTCGTCAGACGCAGCCATTGCAGCATAGGGGTCTTCCCAGAAGGCTGGCGGCGCGGGGATCGCAGCCGGCAAGGAGTGAGTCCCTCGAAATCGGAACGTCCTCTCGAAGGCCAAGCGAAGCTCCGCCTCGTTGATCTCGCCGGTCGTGGCGAGCAGAGCGATATCGGGGAGGTCTCTCACTCGAGTGTTGGGCCGGCTCCTCGGCATGGTGAAGGCATGCAGCTTCTCGGCGAGGTGGGAGACGACCGGATACAGGCGCAGGGTCGCTATGCCCGCGAAGCTCAGGAGATCTTCGGCCATTGCCAAATCGGGCTCGCCGACAAGCGGATCCCCAAATGCCACGTCGACTCCAAACGGGCGGCTGTAGATCGCCCCGGCGAGACGGCATTCGGCTCGATAGCGATAGCCGTCGTACTGCATCCCCTCGTTCCGGATCTCGGGATGATCCAGGTCCGGCTGGATCTCGAAGAACATGTAGTCGCCGAGATCGAGACGCCCGGCGGCTTGAAGTCGCTCAAGCACGTTGTCGGCCGAACCCATCATGCGCAGATCGATGTCTTTGGTGGTCCGAGCCCGGGCGAGGCGCATTTCGAGAACCAGCCCGCCCTTGAGCGTCACTGCGTCGCCAACGACCGAGACGACGCGAGCGAGAAACCGATCGAAGACGAGCAACTGGCGACGGCGTGCGAAGTCGGCACCGGTGGTCGATGAGGACTTGATCCGCTGCTCGAGCGCCTGCTTGAAAGCCAGAGGCGTTGCGTAGCGCCGGATCATCGAGCGCTCTCTGAAGCACGGTCGAGGGCGGCGTTGAGCTCGGCACCGTCCTTCTCTGAGATGAGCCCGCGCCGTCGTGCTTGGAGCACAGCCTGGCGCACGAGCTCGGGGGAGACGTTCGCCTCGAGGCAGTCTCGCAGGGTTCTCAGCGCCGACGTGACCGGCACGGCCGAGAATCCTGTGCGGTCGAAATCACCGATGTCGGCGTAGTGCAGAACGAGGCCGGCGGGCACCCGGAGCCGCCGACGCCGCCAGCTCGCCGGGATCGTCATGTAGACTTTCGCGGGCAGCGCGTCAGAGAGGTCGTGGAGCGCGAGAGCCGTTTCGTGCGAGAACACACCGGCCTGCTCCGCCCAAAGCCAGGCGACGACGAGATCCTCCTGTTCGCTGGCCGGGAAGTGAACGAGGCGATAGATGCCCCGTCGCATTCGCATTGCCCTCCCGTTGCCGATGTACTTGCGAAGCAGCTGCGGCGAGTAACCCGCCGTGGCTGCCTGCTCGGTCGTGAAGTAGCCACTCTGGGACTGCGCGATGTAGTAGAGCGCCCCCCAATCTGGGGGGCCGCCGTGAGGTGATTCTTCGCTTCCCATGGAGCACAAACCTTAACCCAGGGTTTAGTTTTGTGCAATGAAGGGGCCGCGACACCTGGGGCTCACTCACCCACCTCCGTCGCCAGGCTCCAGGCCTGGACCTCCCGCAGCCAGGAGAGGAGGAGGTTCCAACTCCCGCGGAGTTGGTCCATTCTTAGTATTCTCTAAAAGACATTAGCCGTCGATTCTAGCAATCCCGGTTACCTCCTCGCGATATCTCCAGGAGTTGTATCCTCATTGCCATGATCAAGATCAGCTTGGAGCAAGCGGAAGAACACGATCCCTCCAAGGCGGTCGGCCATGCCCTGGATCGCTTCATCGGCACCTGGTCGGCGGAACAGGAAGCTGAAGTCCTCAAGGCGATCGAAATCTTCGAACAAGTCAACGATTCCTTCTGGCAACGAGAAAAGGCCGCGGCCTTGGGATCTGCGGAGGCTGGTTAGCGCCCGATCTCGTCGGCCAGCTCGGCGCTGACCAGCACGCGGATGCCGTGGCGCAGCAGCGGGGTGAAATGGCGGCGGTTCTCGGTCGCCACGAGACGCGCGCCGGCTTGTCGTGCGATCTCGGCGATGTGCGCATCGTAGATCCTGCCGCCTGTCGTACCTTCCCCCACAACAGAGACCAGGAACTCCTCGCGCCGCTCTGCCGGGAGGTCGTGGACTGAGAAGTGAGGGATGATCTCCTCCCGCAGGATTCGCAGGGCGATCTCCGGATCAAGACGGTACTCTTCCGGCAGGCGTGTCGTGACCGAGTAGAACTCAAGGCAGCAGTGCCAAGCAGTCATCGGACGCTCGATGCGGCCGTCCGCGACGGCATCCATCAGCAGCAGAGCGTGATGCGGACCGCGGCCGAAATCGATGATCCCGGCGATGAGGACGCTGGTATCGAAGAAGACGTCCCTCAGCCCGGCCACCGGTCCCGCTCCTCTTCGATCAACCGAGCCACGTCGACCTCGGTGCGATCCCTCTCCGCAGCCCGGGGGCGGACGACCAGGCGCTTGCCGCGCCGGACGAGCTCGGGGCCGGCCACCGAGCGGACGAGACGAATGGCGAAGCCCTCGACCACCATCTCGAGCTCCGTACCCGCGGCAAGCCCGAGCCGCTTCCGCACTTCCGCGGGGATGACGACACGCCCTGCCTTATCAATGGTCGTTATCATGGGGTAAGCGTACCATGCCTCTGCCACTCCTCTTCCATGCGTTTTCCCCGAGGCAGGGCAGGGGCGGGATCATGCGTCCGCTCGTCTCACTCCCCCACCTCCACCGCCAGACTCCAAGCCTGGACATCCCGCAGCCAGGAGAGGAGGAGGTTCCAACTCCCGCGTAGTTGGTCCACTCTTAGTATCCCCTGAAAGATATTCTCTACCGTATCCCGGAGAGCTTCGGCATTCCCTTGCGGCACCTCCAGCCGTGGTATTCTCATTCCCATGATCAAGGTGAGTCTTGAGGAGGCGGAAGGACACCTCGGCGAGCTGATCGAGGAGGCGGCCGCAGGACAGGAGGTCGTGATCACGAGCGCCAGCAGCCCGGCAGTGCGTCTCATGCTCGTCGATTCTAGGAAGCAGGAGACCCAGGGCTCTCACGACGCTCCAAAGACGGTCGGCCATGCCCTGGATCGCTTCATCGGCACCTGGTCGGCGGAACAGGAAGCGGAAGTCCTCAAGGCTGTCGAAATCTTCGAGCAGGTCGACGAATCCTTCTGGCAGTGAAAGTCCTTCTCGACACCAACGTCTACTCGGCCTTACGGCGGGGCCAAGAACTCGTCGTCGAGCAAGTGAGGCGCTCGGAAGAGGTGCTCTTGTCGATGGCCGTCATCGGGGAGTTGCTGTTCGGCTTTCGAAACAGCTCCCGGTATGAGGAAAACGCCCGAGCTCTCCAGACCTTCGTCCAAGACCCGCACGTTCGTCTGTTGACGCTCACCTGGGAGACGACGGATTGGTTCGGGCGCATCTCGGCTGAGTTGCGGAAGAAAGGGCGGCCCATTCCGACGAACGACATCTGGATTGCAGCTCACACGATGGAAGCCGGCGCGGACCTCATCTCCTCCGACCCGCACTTCGGCTACATTGATGGCCTTCCATGGGTGGCGTTTCCGGCGGTCTGACCCTACCGATGGTCTCCGCGCCGTCGAGCACAAAACTTCCCGCAGCCAGGAGAGGAGGAGGTTCCACTCCCGCGGAGTTGGTCCACTCTTAACCTTCCCTCAAAGGCAAGTGACGCTTCAAGGAAAAATGTGGGCCAATCGTGGCATTCTGGCAGTAAACTAAACCGCGTGCCGACTACTTTCGTCGACCCGCGAGGAGATCCCGACCCGCAGGCTCCACGCGCCCCCACGCGGTTCACCACGAATGCAGCCGAGTTGGAGGAGTTCCACCGGTTCTGCCTCGACGGCCGGCTCTATGACGTAGAGCGCTGGATCCAGAGCGCAGGACCGATGCAGCTCACAGCCGGCTCACTGACCGAACGACCACGCCGCTCCAGCACGGCTCTGGAGATTGCGCTCGAACGCCAGGATCACTCGCTCGCGCTTCTTCTCGTCGCCAACGGGTACGACGTAAACGCAGAGCCGGAGTCCCTCTTGACCAGGCATTGCGGCTACGCCGCCTAGACTTCCTGGACCTGCTTCTCGCCTGGGGTGCCGACCCTCGACAGGTGGATCTGGAAGCGCTCTGCGCCACCTACGACTCCCAACTCTACGAGCGTTTTCTCCGTCTCGGTGTTGACTTCTCTTCTGGTCACGCACTCGCCTATGCCCTGGGCCACCACACGAGCAACAAGCCCCTCTTCGGCTTTGCGAAGCGGCACCGGTTGCAGGACCCGGAGATCCAGGCTGAACTCGACATCGCCCTCGCACACCACGCGTGGGAGGGCAACGAGAAGGGGGTAATGCTCTGCCTGTGGGCTGGCGCCGATCCGCATACCGCAGTGCCAGTTCTGCGGTGGGGCCTCGCAGACGAGGAGGATGACGAAGACCGCTATAGCTCCGTTTACGCTTCGTGCAGCGGTGGGCATGTTGCCATCCTCGAGCACTTGAAGCCCGACCCCTCGCTGGACGACTACGAGGAACTCTACCGCTGTGCGCCCAATGAGAAGACCATCAAGCTCCTGGCCCGTTCGAAGCTACCCGTAAATCCCTCACAGGTGGTGACAATTCAGCTTTCGCGAGCGGTGTGGTCGTTCCGCCAGGATCGATCTGTGGAGACCTTGCAGTCTCTCTTCGAAGCGGGAGTGCGATGGGAAGCGAGCCCCATCAAAGAGATCGCTCGCGCTCGCCGCGATTTGCTGAAGACGGACGCTTGGACCTTCGTCCGGCTGATGAAGCTCCTCGCGACCGACGACTACTGCTCGCGTGAGGTATTGGCTGAGCTCGCAAGAACCCCGAGAATGCGGGAGCGCATGGTCACGGTTGGGCTGATCCCTGCGAGCCCCAGGCAACGGAGCAAGTTCGATCCAAGCAGCCCAGCGAGGGCCGGAGAGGCTCTGGCGAAGTTCGGGGTCGAGCCGCCGAAGGAGGTGAAGGCGGCGGTCACTCTTCCGCGAGTCTTTCGGATCGGCGGGTGGAGTCGGAATGGGCGTTATGTCTACCTCGACCGTCCGACGCTCTTCGAGCGTGTGTGGTCTATGCCGGTCGACAAACTCGCGAAAGAGTGGGGCCTGTCAGGCCGGGGTCTATCGAAGGCGTGCAGCCGTCTGAAGGTCCCCGTGCCGCCCCGAGGTTATTGGGCGAGAGTGGCGGCTGGTCAGCGGGTCCACCGCCCCAAGCTCCCGATCCTGCCTCTTGGCCAAGCCGAGGAGATCCTCATCTGCGTGCCCGAGTTGGCGGGCGTTGACTGAGACGGCTCACTCGCTCTCGCCCGCAAGCTTGAGCACGGCAGAACGTGTGCCTGGAGACATCCGGAAGCGAAGGGCATGCAGCGCGTCAAGAAGAGGACGGACTACTGGAATCAGGCCTGCCTTCTTGGCGTCGACGAGAAGGCCGAGAGTCCCAGTGAAGGGAATCTCCAGGACTGTTGCGACCCTTCGGGCTAGCGCGTCGTCAAGCACCGCAATTGTGCCGGGAGATTCCAGAGCCAGCAGGAGAACCTCGGTTTCCCCGGGACCCAGATCATGGATCAGCGGGATGGCTTGGCGGCTCACAGGCTGCCGAATGGACACCCAACTCAGATCCTCGACGGCTGGCAAGTTGACACCCAAGGAACGGCCCACTGAAAGCTCTTCTTGGACAGCCAGAGGGACGAGAACCCGGGCCGCCAGACCTGGCAGCAAATCAAGAAGTTCGAGTTGGTACAGGTACTGAATGGGGGATGTGTCGCAGACGACTTCAGGCAAGGCGTGCTTCCTTCCGGAGATCCTCCTCGGAAAGCCTGAATGTATCTACTCCGTAGTCCGCCATCCTGCTAAGGAAGAGCACGCGTGGGATGCCGGCCAGTCGGGCCGCTGCGCCGGAGGAGAGCCGCCCCAGCTCATAAAGCTTGACGGCCGCCGCCATCCGCAGGGCGTCGCCAGCTTCCTCCTCGGTCAGCTTCAGCGCCAAGAGGGTATCGTCCGGAACGTCCATTGTGATCTGGCTCATGGAGCTATGGTACTCCAGGATCTCATCTGCGGCGGAGGAGCTGAGGATCATTCGCGGCGACCAAGACCAGGGCTCACCCGCCCTCCTCGACAGCCTGCCCCCAGGCCTGAACCTCCCGCAGCCAGGAGAGGAGGAGGTTCCAACTCCCGCGGAGTTGGTCCACCACCTTCCATCCTTCGCCAAAGGACAATCAGACCTTCGAACCTCTCGCAAAAGCAGCAGCTATGCTCTCCGTGTACGGTGGCTCCAGCACGCCGGCCTCGGTGATGATCGCCGTGATCAGCTCGTGCGGCGAGACGTCGAAGGCGAAGTTGAGCGGTCCGTCCCCTCGGGCGCGATCCGACGGCCGAACACGTCCGTCACCTCCCCGGGCTGCCGCTCCTCTGAGTTATGCCCGGAGCGCTTGCGTCAGAATGAGCCTCTAAATCCCACCTCAAACTGGTTTATTCATGATATTCTGATCAAAGAATGCCAGGATGTCCAGCATGCCAGATTCACCTACAGAGGTTAATTTTCTAAAACTCCTTACCGCCCTTGCGTTCTTACCTATTGAGAGAGACCGTATTTTGCGGTCTCTCTACTAGAGAGGAGCAAACCCATGAAGAACCCCTCGATCCTGCTGGCCATCTGCCTGATCTTCCTCCTGCCGGCCGTTGTGGGCGCTCAGTCAAACGCCGAGCCGTCCCTTCATGTCGGCACCACCCCCTGCCAAGTCTTCAGCGGGAATCTAGCCGCGAATACGACCACCCACCTTGACGTTCGAGGAGTATGCGGCGTTTACGATGAGGCGACGGCGGTCGTTTTCGCCGTTCACGTCACCGCGACCGGTACGGGAACCCTCAAGCTTTGGGAGTTTGACGGCAGTCAACCCTCAGCCAACGTGATGAGTTACAACTCTGGGACCAGTAGCTCCTTCGCCGATGTGCGGATCTGCGCTCCTCTCGGGGAGTGCTTCAATGACTTTTCCGCGCGCTCGACGACGGCGATTACCGTAACGCTCGTTGTTGAGGGCTTCTACGTCCCGCCGGCCTAGTTCCCCCGCCAACAGGTCGCCGCCCGGGTTCCCCGCCCGGGCGTGGACGACCTCGGTCCGCTGGTGCTCCGGGCAGTGCGGCGTGCGGCTTCCCGGAGCCGGCCTGCCTTCTTGGCGTCGATGAGGAGGCCCAGAGTCCCGGTGAAGGGAATCTCCAGGGCCCCTGCGACCCGTCGAGCCAGCGCGTCATCAAGCACCGCGGTCCCTCTCCTCTTCAATCAGCCGTGCTACGTCGACCTCGGCGCGCTTCACATCCACGATCCGGGATTGGCGAACACTGGCCATCGCTGTGGCCGTAAGGAGAAAGAGCCGCTTGGGCTGCAGCGGAAACACCCGGAATCCGAGCGCTTTGTAGAATTCGACCGCGCGCTCGTCCTTCGCATCCACCACGATCGCGAACACTGCGATGGACCGCCCGGCTCCAAGGATTCGTTGGATCGCATCGGCCAGCAGAAGCTCACCGACACCCTGCCCACGCACACGCTCGTCGCGGGCGAGACGGCCGATCAAGGCAGCCGGAATCGCGTCGTAACGCGGAAGCTTGTGGGCTACCTCCTCTGGCAAGCTCTCCAGCGCGAGGGACAAAGAGCTCAGGCTATAGAAGCCAACAATGCCCAGGTCGGGTGTGACCGCAACGAAGACCCGCGCCACATTTCGCTTCTCATCCTGGCTCGCCCGAAGACGGAACCAATTGTCGAGATCCGGCTGGCCACAGGAAAATCTCGCTCGATCGTGGTGCTTCCCGAGCGGCTCGATCACGAGATCCAGGCGGTTCACCTCGTCATCTCTCGATGACGCTTCAGTGCCGCCACAAGCTTCTCTGTCGGTTCGGGCGGCTCCATCACGGCAGCCAGGAAAGCATCCCTGTCCGCTCCAACGAGCATCATCCGTTCATGCTCGTCGAGAACCCTGCGAGCACCCTCGTAGGCGAGATCGCCAGCCGTGAGCCCGGAGACGGCCATAGCGCGCTGGATGACCAGCTTGGCCGAAGGCGCGATACGCAGCTCGATACGCTCCTTCTTGAGCTCGCGATCGGCAGATGCAGGACGGCCCGTTGATGCTGCCATGAGTGAACCTCCTTCGCTGCTCAGTGTACGGCAATCCACCGTGCACCTCAAGCGCCGGCTCCAGCAAGCGGTCGCCATGCGGGAGCGCGGCGAGAAGCTCGGGCTCACTCCTCCGTCAGCTCGATGACCTGGTCGGTCCCTACTTCCCTTGCTTGCGAAGCCCTACACTGAATGGAGGCGTAAAGCTCTGGGATAGATCGATCGGTGGAAGCGCAGGAACCACCGAAACGGTGAAGGGTGCAGGCTCTTCATGACACCCTGGGGGAAAGTCAGGAGACTTAAGGCGTGATCTGACGGTCATCGACTCTGTTGCAGCACCGGGCACAGGAACATAGACGGTGCTTCCCGGCTCTCTCACCGTGACAATCGGCATCGGACCGAACGACGGTCCCGAGGAAAGGAATGTCTGACCGGTGCAATCGCTCGACTCGAAGAAGACATCACCGGCATTCCCTTGGAAGAAGTCGCGGAAGACCTCGAGCACGAATACGTGACCTCCAACTTCGAAAGCCACCTTTGCAATCGTGAGCTCGTTGGTTCCCACCAGCTTTCCGACGTCCGTTCCTCGGGCATCCAACACATGCGGCTCGACCGAGATTGCAAGGCGCTCTTGCTGACGAGCAGCAACCGGAAGGGGCAGCGCGACGGTCACAAGCAGGCAGATCCATCCTAGATGCGGTCGTGCTAGCTTCACTTCTTCCTCCTTTGTTGTCGGCTGTGGATAGCTCCTGTGATCTAGCCCTCACCGAGCGGCGGGTACATCGCCGGCGGGCGGTCGAAGTCGACCTGCTCGACGTCGGTCCAGGGCACGTACTCGGGGCGCTGACGGCCGTCGATGAAGATCAGCATACCGGCATTCCCCTCGCCGAGGTCGCCGTTGCGCTCGAGCTGCAGCTCCTCGCCGTTCTGGAGGGTCACCCTGGCGCGCTGGGCGCCGCGCTCTTCGTGGCCGGGGGGCACGATCGAGGCGATCAGGCCGAAGGGGATGGTGTAGTCCACGCCCTGGAATGGGGCATCGAGCGTCTCGGTGGTCTCGCTCTCGTCAAGGTCGTAGACCAGCCGGCCGGCGAGGCGGCCGGCGCGGGTGGTGACGCTGCCCGTGAGCGGGCGCCCCGGCGGGAAGTCGCCGTAGGCGGGGCCGCCGCCGCCGGGGCTGAAGTCGACGCGCTCGAAGGCGTCCCAGGAGATCAGCACCCGGCCGTAGCGCCGGTCGTCGACGTAGATCCCGCGGTTGCCGTCGCCAACTTCGGGGGTGTCGGAGAGCACGATCTCGCGGCCATCGAGCAGCGTCACCAGGGAGCTGTCGCGCGAGCGGCGCGCGATGGAGCGGATGGTGTCGAAACGCAGGCTGAGCTTACCGTCGGCGGTGTGGCCGTCGAGCTCGTCGGTGCCGACGCACTCCTCCCGGTCCCACTGGACGAAGCCTGTGAAGTCGCCCTGCCGCGTGCGCACGGTACCGTGCAGCCGGGCGGGGGCGACGCCTGGCCGGGCGGTGGGGAGGAGCTCGATCTTGCGAATCCGCAGACTGTCGAGGTCGACGACGCCGCGCCTGCCATCCCACACCCGCACGCCGTCGTCAAAGTCGCTGGCTTCGAAGCGGTCGAGGTCGAACACGGTCCCGCTCTTGAGAGTCACTCGCACCTGGTCGCCGCGCGCCTCGATGCGCGCGATCTCGCCGAAGCGCGCCATGAAAAGCCGGCCGAGGTCGATGGGGTGCTCCCGGTGGGCGATCTCGATCCCGAAGATCTCGACCGGGCGGCGCTCCTTGGGCAGCCGCTCGAGTGGCGCGTGGGCGGCCCAGGGGTTCTCGTGCTTGGAGCCGTTGAAGTAGTCGCCCCAGAACGCCTCCTGGTTGCGCCCCCAGCGCAGCCGCCCTTCGTAGGTGGCGCCGTCGACGGTGGTGATGCGGCCGTAGAGGAACCCCGGGTGGGTCTTCGCCGCCGGGTGGGTCTCCGCCGCCGGCGTGGTTGAGGGTGCGATGGCGGGCGATGGCGCCGCGGTGGGGTGGACGTCCTGGTTGAGGGCCCGGTATCCAGCGGCGACGGCGAGTAGGACGACCACAGTGGCGATGATGATGATCAGCAATGTCCTCATGCCACCATGATTGTCGCAGATCGTGGCGATCTTAAGGCGACGGAGGGGCCCAGTGATGGCACCCCTTCCGCCGATCGCGCCTCCGCCCCCTCCTGCCCTTCGCGACTATCGATAGGCGTCGCGGCTGGCCTGGCGGCCGCGCTCGCTGTCCTCCATGTAGCGCCACACGTCGGGGCGTGAGCCGTCGACATCGGTAAACTGATATTCGCGCGCCAGCTGGCCGGAGCTGACCGAGTGCTGGTTCCAGCGGGCTCGATCGGGATCCGTGGCCAAGGCCACGACGGCGCGGCCCACGTAGCGAGGTGACTCGGAGAGGGCGAAGTCGGCGGGAGCGCGGCCCTTCTCGCCGACGGCGTCGCGCCAGCTCTCCTCGGTGACGCCGAAGGCCTCGAGCATCATCTCGGAGCGAAGCCAGCCGGGGGTGATGGCGACGGCGGTCGCCCCGTGGGGCCTCAGCTCGTGGCCCTGGGAGAAGGCCAGGCGATTGACCGACACCTTGGCCAGGTCGTAGAAGACCGAGATGCGATAGTGCCCCTCGTTGTAGCTGGTGGTGCCGTCGGTGACCTCGACCACCAGGCCGCCGGGCTTGTCGATCAGGAGGGGCAGAAGGTGATGTGAGGTCACGAGGTGGGTGTCGATGGCCAGGCGAAGGATCCGCAGGCCGTCGTCGAGGTTGAGCTTCCACAGGGGCGTGTTCCACACGGGCGGTCCGCCCTTGAGCACCTCGCAGCCCCAGATGTCGTTGACCAGCACGTCGATATGGCCGTAGTCGGCCCGGATCCGGTCGGCCAGCCCCTTCACCTGGGCGGAGTCGAGGTGGTCGACGACCGCTGCTACGCCCTTGCCGCCGAGCTGGGTGACGAGCTCGGCGGTCTCCTCGATGGTCTCGGGGCGGGCATAGTCGGAGCGAACGGAGCTGCTCTTGTCCCGGGTGCTGCGGCCAGTGCAGACGACGGTGGCGCCGGCCTCGCCGAGCGCGGCGGCGATGCCCCGCCCGGCCCCGCGGGTTGCCCCCGTGACGACGGCCACACGGCCACGGAGTGCGTCTGGATCTGGTGACCACTTCATGATCGCCAGTATGTCGCACTGGTGCTCTCCCTGTGAGCCGGCGTCCGCCCCACCGCACTGCTCCGTCATCCGAGCCCGGCTGCCCGCACGATCAGAAACAATCCCGCCCCGACGGCGGCGGCCCCGATGGCTCGTGCGACGCGCTCACCGGCCGGTGCGAGACGTTCGACGGTGATGGCTGCCGTCACGACAGCCATCGCGCGAAGGTCCATGATCCCGAGGACCAGGAGGATCACCATCAGTGGGGCACAGCAGCGGCTGCAGTGGAGCCCGAGACGCACGCCGTGCCGCCAAGCCGCTCCCGCGTCGGCCGGCAGCGTACGGCTACACCCGGGTGCCTCCCGGCAACAGGCGAGGTGACGCGCTTTCCACGCGGTGAGCTGGAGGGCGCCGGCGAGGAGGACGGCCACACCGGCCGCGGCCGGTACGGCGCGCGCCAGCGCCGGCTGCTGCATCTCGAGCTCCGCCAGCGCGAAGCCCAGCGGAAAAGCCGCCATGCCGAGCACGGTCCAGACGAAGAAGTAACCGGCGCCCACGAGCGCGGTCAGGCGGCCGAGCCGCGTCCCGCCCGGCCTGCCGACGGCCAGGCGGTAGCGCTGCAACATGGGGATGAGCGACGGCAGCATCATCACCCCCATCATCACGGCCCACATGCCCAGGAACGACACCGCGGCGATGGGCCACGTCTGTCCGGGCATCCGCATCCACGCCATCGACATCGTCCAGCCGCCGGGCATTGGCATCTCTCCCGACATCGACGTGCACCAGTAGGCCGTCAGCGCCGCGCTGGCGATGAAGAGCAGCGCCGAGACGCCAAGAAACGCTTGCTGGGAGGCTCGATCGGAAGCCATGGCGTGGGATCTCGCTCAGCCCTGGTTGTACTCGTCGTGGCGGCGCCACCAGAAGCCCTTCTCGTTGCGGCCTCTGGGGGCGCGGTCGAGCCACTGGTACATGCCCCAGAGGCCGTCCAGTCCGCGCGCGTAGGTGGAATAGGTGTGGTAGAGGGCGCCATCCTCCAGCGCGAAGGCGCTCATGCCCGGCCTCTCGCGCGTGAACGTGGGCATGTCGACGCCCGCACTGGCTGCGACCTCGGAGACTACTCCCCCCGCGCCGGCATCCCGGGGCAGCGGGCCTTCCTGATGGTAGTTGTATTCGATGCCCTCCTCGCGCTGTTGTGCCTCGGTGAATCCGACGTTGAGGTCGAAGTTGAAGTCGCCGCCGAACGAGGACGCCCACGGAAACGTCCACCCCATGCGCCGCTTGTACGCCTGCAGCTTCTCGAGCGGCGCGCGCGACACCGTCCAGAGCATCACGTCATGGTTGGCCAGGTGAGTCACGGACCCGTTATAGCCGTCCGCGATCGCCGAGCAGGACGGGCAGCCGGCGGTGTAGTCGGGTCCGAACATGAAGTGGTAAACGAGCAGCTGCGAGCGCCCCTGGAAGAGGTCCGCCAGCGAGGCGCTTCCCGCATCGGTGTCGAACCGGTACTCCTTGTCGATCCGGACCCACGGCAGCTCCTGCCGCCGCTGCGCCACCGCGTCGCTCTGCCGTGTGAGCTCCTTCTCCGCCGCGAGCAGGTCGAGCCGCTCGGCGAGCCATTCTTCCCGTGTTCCGGTCCTGTGTGTCGTCATTGTCCCTGTCTCCTTTCTTCGGGTGTCCGCTGCCTGTCACCCTCGGTTGTCCGTCTGAAGTAATCTAGACCCGGGAGATCGGATCGTGGGAGTGACAAATATGTCGGGATTCGGATGGACTCGCTGATCACTGCCGCGGCGCGTGCTCTCGCCGCAGGGGATCCCCTCGGCGCACTGAAGCGGGTCGCCCTGCGCGACGACGCGCCGGCTCTCGCGCTGCGAGGCATCGCGATGGCACAGCTCGGCGATCTCGTTCGAGCGAAGGCGCTCCTGCGAGGAGCTGCGCGTGCCTTCGGCTCGAAAGAGGCGGTGGCCCGCGCGAGGTGCGTCGTCGCCGAGGCCGAAATCGCGCTCGTCTCGCGCGACCTGGGCTGGCCGGCGAAGGCGCTCGACGCGGCGCGCGCGACGCTCGAAGCGCACGGCGATCGCGCCAACGCCACGCATGCGCGGCACCTCCAGGTCCGGCGCCTCCTCCTGCTGGGGCGCATTGACGAGGCTGAGCGTGCGCTCACCGGGCTCGACCCCACGCCCCTCCCTCCCGCCTTGAGGACCGCCCACGAGCTGGTGGTCGCGGGGATCGCGGTCCGGCTCCTCCGGACGCAGGCGGCGCGCGCTGCGCTCGCCCGGGCCGAGCGCGCCGCGCGCCACGCACAGATCCCTGCGCTGACGGCGGAGGTCGAAAGCGCCCTCCTCGTCCTGAGCGCGCCCGCTGCGCGCCGGCTTGCGCAGGGCGAGGAGCGGCTCCTCCGGCTCGAGGAGGTCGAAGAGCTGCTGGCGTCGAAAGCCTTCGTCGTGGACGCGTGCCGTCATGCCGTGCGGGACGAGACCACGGTGGTCTCGCTCGCCACGCGTCCGGTGTTGTTCGCCCTCGCCCGCGCGCTGGGCGAAGCATGGCCGGGAGACGTCTCGCGGGACGCGCTCGTCGCGCGCGCCTTCGGAGCGAAGCGCGCCGATGAATCGCACCGCGCGCGGTTGCGCGTCGAAATCGGGCGGCTGCGCACGATGCTCCGGCCGCTGGCCGACATCCGCGCGACACAGCGGGGCTTTGCGCTGGCGCCGCGCCGCGCACCCGAGGTCGTCGTGCTGGCGCGGCCCGTCGAAGAGGAGCATGCGGCGGTGCTCGCCTTCCTGGCCGACGGGGAGTCGTGGTCGAGCTCGGCCCTCGCGCTCGCGCTCGGAACGAGCCAGCGCACCGTGCAGCGGGCGCTCGAAGCGCTCGCAGCCCAAGGCAAGGTGCAGTCGCTCGGCCGCGGGCGAGCCCTTCGCTGGATGACACCGCCCGTGGCCGGATTCACGACAACCTTGTTACTCCCGGCTCCTCTGCCGATTGACTAGCATGGACGCATGAGAGGAACAAACGCCGAAATCATCCGTGAATATGGCCCTTTTCCGGGCGTCGACCAGATGCACGGAGTCACGTACGACGGCCGGAACATCTGGTTTGCTGCCGGTGACACGCTGAACGCCATCGATCCTGCGAGCGGGAAGCCGCTGCGCTCGATCGATGTCGCCGCGCATGCAGGAACTTCCTTTGACGGCCAGCACCTGTTTCAGCTCGCCGAGGACCGCATCCAGAAGATCGATCCGGAGACCGGCCGTGTGCTCGCCACAATCCCGGCGCCAGGCGGCGGCGGTGACTCGGGGCTCGCATGGGCCGAAGGGACGCTCTGGGTCGGGCAGTATCGGGACCGGAAGATTCATCAAGTCGATCCCGAGACCGGGACGATTCTTCGCACGATCGAGTCCAACCGCTTCGTCACCGGTGTCACCTGGATCGACGGATTGCTCTGGCACGGCACCTGGGAAGGTGACGAGAGCGAGCTGAGGCGAGTCGATTCCCGAACGGGAGAGGTCCTGGAGAGGCTGGAGATGCCGGCCGGAGTGGGCGTTTCGGGGCTCGAGTCCAATGGCGGCGATCAGTTCTTCTGTGGAGGAGGAAAGAGCGGGAAGGTGAGAGCCGTCCGCCGGCCCGCGCGAGGCTCCGCGGCGGGCAGCGGCTCCGAGATCCCCATCGACTCCACGAGCACGTAATCGAACGTTGCCCGAGCCCCGCGGGCGATTACCCGAGACTCCCGGGAGTTTGCCCGAGACTCCCGGGAGTTTGCCCGAGACTCCCGGGTGATTGCCCGAGACTCACGGGCAGTGGCCCGAGACTCACGGGAGGTTGCCCGAACCTCGCGGGCGATTGCCCGAGACCCGCGGGCAGTTGCCCGAGCCTCACGGGGGTTTACCCGAGACTCCCGGGCAGTTGCCCGAGACTCCCGGGAGTTTGCCCGAGCCTCGCGGGCGATTGCCCGAGGCTCCCGGGCGATTGCCCGAGGCTCCCGGGAGTTTGCCCGCGGCTCTCGGGAAGTTTCCCGAGGCTCTCGGGCTCTTACCCTTTGAACATGTACTACTGCCCGCGGCGCTCGGGCCCCTACCCTTTGAACATGTACTTTTACCCGCGGCCCAAAGGCTCTTACCCTTTGAACATGTACTACTACCCGCGACGCTCGGGCTCTTACCCTTTGAACATGTACTTTTACCCGCGCCTCAAAGGCTCTTACCCTTTGAACATGTACTACCACCCATGGCGCTCGGGCTCTTACCCTTTGAACATGTACTCTTACCCGCGGCCCAAAGGCTCTTACCCTTTGAAGATGTACTACTACCCGCGGCGCTCGGGCTCTTACCCTTTGAACATGTACTTTTACCCGCGGCGCTCGGGAAACTTCCCGCGGCTCTCGGGAAACTTCCTTTGGCGCATGGGCTCTTACCCGGTGAGCGAATACTCCAACCTGCG